>Ga0315551_10000823_pt1 | contig 24252 bp, 27 predicted proteins | sample SalMarSW160290MG_FD_203678 | JGI IMG/M metagenome (GOLD analysis project Ga0315551, IMG submission 203678) | Salt marsh sediment microbial communities from the Plum Island Ecosystem LTER, Massachusetts, United States - Salt Marsh Sediment SW1602-90 ...
TTTGCAATTTGCTCCTGCACTCTTGACAGATTTGTAATGCGGGTACCGCGACCGCACCAGTTTTCCCTACAAAACTCTGTGCACCTTGACTTGTTTCCTGCTCGCCATAAACTTTGTACCGCGACACTCGTAATGTTCACAAAATCTTGTACCTGGACGGCAAAAACGCGTGCCATACCTTCCTTGCACCGTGATCCTTCGCTTCGCTCAGGACTTTCTGGCTAAAGTACCGGGATCAGTGGCCGGATTTAATTTAAATATGCCACCCCTTCAGTCTGGCTCCTCGCTATCCCGACATAACATGTCGGGACTTAACGCTCGGCCCTCTTTATTGCCGGGCCGTTATAAGCCATTCAATTCCTGCACTTAAGCTAGCGACGGTGACTTCAACTCTGACTAATTGTTCAGAGATCAATCAAAATATTTAAACTCAATTACAATGAATGCATCTATGTTAAAATTGAGATTCATACAAATCTTAATCCTTGCCCTCTTTGTTATTAGTTGCCAGAATTCTAATAATAAGGATAATAATCAGATTAAAACGTTTGATTTAAAGGAGTTACCAAAGCTCACTATGGTAAAGCTCTCAGATTTAGGCTTTACAGATATTGAATATATTCCACTTGAAACCAGTGAAAAAAGCCTTATTTCTGGTACTGATGATGTTTTTTTCCCAATTAAAATTGTGGTAGGTGAGAATTTTTATCTCATAAAAAGATTTAATACAATATTAAAGTTTCAGTACAACGGATCTTTTCAAGCAAGGATTGGAACAGTGGGAAGAGGCCCCGGTGAATTTACAGTAGCCCACGATATAGATATTAATTCTAAAGATCATTGTTTTTATCTAGTGTCTGCCTGGCAAAAAAAGTTTAATGTTTATTCTGAAAGTGGTGAATTCAAAAGATCATTTAATATGCCTCTTTATGCTCCTATTGACTTCAGATTTGTTGATGACAACATTTTATGTTATTGCGAAAACCATATGGGTAATATTGAAAACAGTTTTACTCTGTTGGATACAAATGGACTGGTTATAAAGAGTTTCCCAAACAGATATCCTTTTAAGAACCATGATGCGTTCGGTTTTCCAGGCGAAAACATCTTTTATCGGTTTAATAATAAACTTTTTAAAAAGGAAGTGTATTCTGATACGATATATGTTTATGAAAATATGGCCTTTAGACCTCACTTGGTTATTGAAGTTGGAAAGAAACTGGTAACCCCAGAGGCACGCTCAAAGTATGATGGAAAGGAGATTGGTAAGAATTTTATTATGCCATTGAATTTGTTTGAATTTGGCGATTATGTTTATTTTGACTTTGTCTATAAATATGAACCTCCTGATGATGTATTAATATATAGCTTTATTGGTTCAAAACAGAGTAATTTTCAGGCTTTATTTATTAAGAGTGAGGGTATTATAAATGATTTAGATGGAGGTCCCAACATATTACCCAGGACTATAAAAGACGATAATACAATCATTGCTCTGATTGACGCCTTACAACTTAAAGCCTATGTTTCCTCCGAAACTTTTATAAATTCAGATGCCATATTTCCTGAAAAGAAGAAGGAACTAGAAAAGCTTGCTAATAGTTTAAAAGAGACTGATAATCCGGTATTAATATTGGTTAAAATAAAAAAATAGTATTCGGATAGTTTTGTACTAAAGAGATTGCTTTAAAAAATAACGGCTTATAACACGGACAATGGTAATTTGTCCAGCCTTCGCTAAAGCTTCGGCTGGCACAGTTGTCACGGTTTTTGCTGGATTCTGAGCCACATACCGGGATCAGAACTCGACGACGGCACCCGGACCGCTCCACTGCTCTTAATCAAAATTGTATACTGGGATAAATTCTCAACCATTTAGCAACTTTGTACCGCGACACGAGTAATGCTCACAAAATCTTGTATCTGGACGGCAAAAAAACATGCCATACCCTCCTTTTCCGGCCTCAAAAACATCATGCCCCGATTCCGGGACACTGCCTCCCGGCCGGAATGCGTCGGGTAACGCTTACTAATTATACCACCGGGCTGTTAGGGCAAATGAAAATACCGGGGAAAAATATTTTTTTGGCATCCAATTGTTTATATCGTAACTTGTATAGTTTCAAATTCTAATCTTATAAGAAGTATAAGATGAAAATACTTCTATTACTACTTGTATTACTAATCGCACTTTGTAAAGTTTATTCACAAGACTATGATTTAATAGTAAAATCTAACGGTGATTCAATTGCCTGCCATATCGATAGCATAACCGTTACACATATCTATTTCGAGATGATTAGTAATAATCACTGGATTCATACACATATTAACAAGGGAAATGTTATTGAATTTCAACGTAATGTAATAAATAAGAAGCAAGTTGTTTTCAAGTCAGGTACTTCAATTATTGAGGAAATAAGAGAGCCATTTGAATCAATATTTGATTTGCAAAGAAATTCAATATGTCTTGAGGCTAAATCTTTTCTCTATTCCTTAATTTATGAAAGGATGGTTCCTTTACGTGATCACTTGGGTATGATTTTAGGAGGAGGTTATACCCTTGTAATAGATATTCAAGGTGGTAGTGGTAGTTGTGGACATCTGGTTGGAGAGACATCACTTTTATTAGGAGGCCCAAAACATAGTTTTGAACCAGGACTTTTAATATACTTTGAATCCGAAGGTTTGCATTATGCTGTTTCAATGGTAAGGATAGGATATCGTTTTCAGGGTTATAAAGGGTTTCTATTAAGACCCTCAATTCATTTATTTGGCAAAAACGTTCGACTCTGTTCTTTATCAATAGGCTATTCATTTTAATTTTGTTTTACTCTATCAATGTTAATGCACTTGCCCTAATACGGATAATGCTAGGCCGTTAGGGCTAATCAGATTGAATTTTTGACTAAAAAAGTATAAACCATGGATTTGATTCGAAATAGAATTATTGTTATGATTACTCTTTCATTTCTTTTTTTATTTGCCTGTAATCCATCTGGTGATTCTGGTTCAATGCAGCCAATCGATGGTTATCCATTATTAACCAGTAAGGAAGAGATTAAAAAGACACTTGAAGACAGAGGAGTTGGTATTATAGAATTCAAGAAAGGTGAAATAATTGCGGATATTGGTGCAGGTAACGGATACATAGAAGCTATGCTGTCAATTTATTACGACAGCTTAACCTTTTATATTCAGGATATAGATACATCAGTTTGTAATCAAATAAGTATCAATAAAGTGGTAGATTTCTATCAGGAGGTCAACGGTAGACCATTTACAAATAAATTCATTGTTGTCAATGGTACTGACACTGAAACTAATTTACCTGATAGTACATTTGATAAAATTCTGATGGTGCGGACATATCAGTACCTAAAGGAACCCCGGAAGTTCATTATGGATGTACGTGAAAACTTGAAAGATAATGGATTGTTTTATGTTATTAATCCTCAGTCTGATGATTATGAATATCTAAATTCATTAAGGCAAAAATATGGATGGAACGCGTCACCTCTTGAAAAAGAGATCACTGATATAATCGATTGCGGTTTTGAACTAATTCGAATATCCAGAAATTATGAGGGAAATGAGCAGCCCTATATAATGGTGTTTAAAAAGAAAACTGACTTAGCCCTAATGCGGTATAATTCATAGGCTGCTAAGTGGCAAAGTTGATAAGAACGTAATCAACTTTTTCTTATTCTGCTAATCAAAAACAGTGTTATGCAACGCCTGCGACATCTTATTGCGGGAACGTTAGGCAAAATGCTAAATATGGCATACCGAATTAAAGAAATATTTTTGAATAGTATGAACTAATAGCTTAAATAGCAGTTTAAAATTTACATAAAAATGAATAAAAAAATAACATTATTAATTGATGCTTTCATAAACTTAATTTTAGGAGTATTGCTATTAGCATACTCGCCTAAAATTGTCAATTTTTTAGGAGTGCCATTTTCTGACAACTATTTTTATCCTAATATTTTAGGCGCAGTTCTTTTGGGGATTAGCATTGCGCTGGCTATAGAAGCATATAGGAAACCCTCAAATGGATTTATAGGACTTGGATTAATTGGTGCAATAAGTATAAATATTTGTGGAGGAATAGTTCTTTTATTATGGTTATTATTCGGTGGTTTAAATATACCAGTTAAGGGATTAATATTCCTTTGGACACTGGTTTTTATATTATTAGTAATAAGTTCAATAGAATTATTTATAAATATAAAAAAAGAAAATAAAGGCTAGCACTTTGCCTAACACGGTGTGCTATGAAAAGCAGAGTCCCGGGTACGATCAAGCGACAATGGGGGTTCAGTTATATTCTTTCCAAAGAGGGAATAAACCTGGCAAGCAGAGATGTCGGATTTATGTTTATCCCGTACAATCTCAGACGAAAAATAGACCGGTTTAGGACTTCGGTTTTCCAGAAGATACTTTATCAGGGGCAAATACAAACATCGCTTAAATCGATTTAAACTGACTGGAAAAACATCCGGAAAAAAGGTTCTTAGACAAACTGCGGTTGTGCGCAATTTTCACGCAGAAAACATATTTTACATTATGAAATACAATAACATTTCTTGATTAATTTTGAATAAATTGGAACCTAATCCAATGAAAAATCAAATGTCTAATATTGCTTTTAAAATGATGGTTACTTTTGGTATGCCGATTCGCAATTTATTCATACCACCAAAAAAAATATTAGCTGAAGTTGAAATTAAAACAGGATATCATATTCTTGATTTTGGTTGTGGACCAGCAACTTTTACAAAGACAATTGCAGAAAAAATTGGCAAATCCGGTAAATTTTATGCTCTTGATATTCATCCTGTTGCGGTTAAATCAGTCGAAAAAATAGCTCAGAAAAAGAATTTTTCAAATATTGAAACAATTCTTTCAAACTGTTATACTTCTCTTCCTCCTGATAGCCTTGATCTCGTAATTATCTTTGATGTATTCCATATACTTAGTAATCAAGCTGAAGTGCTTACAGAGATTCATAGAGTGCTTAAGCAAGATGGGATAATGAGTTTCAGTGATCATCATATGAAAGAAGCGGAGATATTAAAAAGACTGACAAAAAATAGATTATTTAAGTTAGTGAAAAAAGGAAAAATGACCTTTAATTTTTCAAAGATATAATATCGAGATTAAAAGAATAATAAAATATAAAGAAATGGATTTAGTAAATAAATGTACCTTATTTTAAATTGAATCACCGCGAGCTCATTCCCCGCTGCTTGCGGCGGGGTAAGCGAGCAAAAAAAAGAAAAATCCTTATTGGGGATCGAAGATTCCTCGCAGCTTGCTGCGAGGATCTTCAATTATGCTAGAAAACAGCGCACAACAAACGCCAGGCACTTTACTAATTTTAGTCTTCGGCATTCCTCCGGTAATACGGATGCAGAAATCAAAGAGGAGATAAAAACTCTGGTAAATATTATGAATGTAATGTACTTTAAAGGTCAAGACAACAATAGTTGCGCCTCATACTGGTGGCTCCGTAATGGAACTAGTGACAACCACACTTCACAAACCATAATGATTAACTTAGCCACTAGCCTGGAGAACCTAAACAAAGATGTGAATACCTGGCTGTTTTGGGATGGAGGGCACTGCGCAGATTATGAGCCGGAAGGAGTTGTCGAATGGATTGGCAATATCACTGGTTATACAAAACTTTGAAAAACTGGCGAAAAATTATCCTTGACTGCTTATATTGTAACTTGCCTATAACGATGTCATTATGATTAAAGTATTTAACTTTAGATTATTTAACATATGAAAAAGAAGCCATAACAGTTTAATATACACCAATATAAACTATTAAAACAGAAACAATATGAGGCAAAAAAATAAAATAAAACCTGCCCTTCTGGTTATTGACATCCAGAACACATACTTAAAGTATATTCCTGATAAGGATAAGGAAGCGGCTTTGACCAGAATCAACAGCTATATTGAAATGTTCCGAAGCCATGACTTTCCGATAATTAGGATTTATCATTTCAGTAAGGAAAATGGACCAAAACAAGGGACTGAGGATTTTGAATTTCCAGGATCAGTATTGATTAAACCTGAAGATCCGAAAGTAATAAAAACCTATCCAGATAGCTTTAACAAGACCGATCTTGACAAGATAATTAAAGAAAAAGGATGTAATACCTTATTCCTTTGTGGATTAAGCTCTGTCGGTTGTGTTTTGGCTACCTGGATTGGAGCTTTCAACCATGATTACAAAGCTTTTCTAGTAAAGGATGCAATCATGAGCCATAATAAAGACTACACTAATAATATTGAAATAATGTTCGATGCTGTTGGCTATGATGTGATCCAATTAATCCTTGAAAATTGATGATGTGAGAATTTACAACAGAGCAATATCAAATTCAGAAATACAAAAACTCTTTAAATAAATAACGCCTTATAACACAGCCATTAGCACAAATATTACTGCAGACCATGTGAAAGCCCTCGCGCTTTTACTTTAATAATTCATTTTAAAACATTAAATCAGTAATTTTAATCAGGACTATCCCATCGCACATCAATAATAAAATACTTGTTCTAACTCTTTTTCATAATTTTAAAAGGCTTGTCATATGAAATATGTTCATACAAATATTATTGCAAAAAACTGGAAACTACTATCTGAATTCTATATTAAAGTTTTTGACTGTAAACCTGTACTTCCTGAAAGAGATATCAAAGGAGACTGGTTAGAAAAAGGTACAGGTGTAAAAAATGCCTCTCTACATGGTATCCATCTGCTTTTACCTGGTTTTGATAATGATGGACCAACTTTAGAGATATTCCAATATCATGAGAATGAAAACAAACCAAATCCTGTCGCTAATAGAGAAGGATTTGGCCATATAGCATTTCTTGTTCCTGATGTTGATGATATTCTTAATAAAATGATTTCTCATGGCGGAACTAAACTCGGTGAAGTTGTAAAGAAAAAACTTAATTACGGTACAATAACATTTACCTATGCTAAAGATCCTGAAGGAAATATAATTGAACTTCAAGCATGGGAATAGATTTGCTCTTTAATCCGCCTTCGCGTAAAGCTTCGGCGGACGCGAAGGACAGGTATAATTGGCTTCGCCGAGCTCGTAAACTCGGTTCCTCGGTGCTTGCACCGTTTTTAGAGTCCAGAGCTTGCTCTGGGGTTCATACCATTTGATTCGAGGCTAAAAAAGAAGTTGATTATCACAACAACTAACATGTAAATTGATACAAATATTGACTTGAATCATGAAAATTACGATTAAACCACTGACGCCTGATTTATTAAAAGATTATTTGTTTTTCTTTGATAACATTACATTTGCAGAAAATCCTGATTGGTCGATTTGTTACTGCTTTTCTTATCATTTCGTTGGCACAAAAGAGCAATGGAATAGAGAAGAAAACCGTTCTTCGGCAATCAAATATATCAATGAGAATAAAATGACTGGTTATTTAGCGTATTATAATAATAAACCTGTTGGATGGTGTAATGCAAATAATAGATTAAATTATCAGAGATTATTAAAATACTATGACTTAATTGACAATCCTGAGGATAAAGTATGTTCAATCGTATGTTTTTTAATTCACCCTGACTTTAGAAGAAAAGGTATTGCTCGAAAAATTCTTGAACAAATATGCATTGATTATTCTTCAAAAAATTATGATTATATCGAGGCTTATCCCGGAAAAGGCGAATTATCTTGTGAGGGACATTTTAAAGGGCCATTAGAATTATATAAAAAATTTGACTTCAAGATAGAAAAGGAGTACAATGATTATTTTGTAGTAAGAAAAAGATTGAAATAACCAGGGTGCACAACATTGAATATAACTGGTCAGCCAGCTGACGGACGGCAACAACACGTAACACCAAATCTAAATCTACTTTTGTACGTGAATCAAAAATGTAAAAATTGAGGATGGAAAACCATCTCCATTTGAGTAGTACCTGGCAATAAATTAATTCTTTATATTTGTTAAACAAGCATGTTGAATCTTCAAGAAAGGCAAGTTGATATCGAGCTAATTCTAAATCCGGATCATATACCTGCAATTATGAATTATTTGCTACGGGAAGCGAATAACAAATGGACGTTATAAATTTTATTTGAATATTTAAATCAGGAGAAAAAATGGCAAACAAAAAAACAACAAAGAAGATTACCAGGGTAGGAGGCGGAGAAACACCATCTACATCAGCTGCAAAGGAAAAAAAATCCTTCGTTGTGAGTGATGAAAGCAAGGCAAAGTCCAGAAACTTTCGCATAATTGCAATTATTTCCTGGATTGTGGCTATTGGATTTGAGATCGGTGGAATTGTTGTGCTTAATACCTAATACTGCAGCACCAAAATGAACATCCAGGACCTTGGCTTTACAAATGATCTTTCTGCTTACCTGAAAGAGAACAACCTGACAGACTTTGAAGTGGGACGAGTTGCTCAGGAGCATCGTGAACGGTATATTGTATCGACAGGTAATAATGAATATGAAGCTGAGATTACTGGTAACCTTAGATTTTCTGCTAAATCAAGAGCCGATTTTCCTGCAGTTGGCGACTGGGTGACAATGACAATATTTGAACCTGACTTAACAATAATTCATGGAATCCTGCCCAGAAAATCTATACTCGAACGGCAGACTGTTGGAAAATTTGGAGAAAAACAGATAATCTCAACGAATATTGATATTGCATTTATCGTCCAATCCATTGATAATAACTTCAATATCAACAGACTTGAGCGATACTTAACCATCTGTTATTCCTCTAACATTGAACCAGTGCTTGTTATTAGCAAAATTGATTTATCCACCATACAAGATATTCAAGAAGCAATCAATAGTCTGTTAACACGAGTAAAGAATTTAAAATATTTTCTGTTAAGCAACCTGACTATGGAGGGAATGGATCAAATAACAGATTTTATTCAAAAAGGGAAAACATATTGTGTTGTAGGATCATCAGGTGTTGGCAAATCTACCTTGATTAACAATCTGCTTAAAAAAAATATCTTAAAAACAGGACAAATTAGCCATAGCACAAATAAAGGTAAACATATAACAGACCATCGGGAACTTTTTATTCTGGATAATGGAGGAATAATAATTGACACACCCGGAATGAGAGAGCTAGGAGTGACTGAAAGCACAAAAGGCATTGAAACAACATTTAATGAGATCCACAATATTGCATTAAAATGCAAATTCCCTGACTGTAAGCATGTTAATGAAAAAGGATGTGCAGTTATTGAAGCATTGAACAGAGGCTTAATTGACAAAGATTCGTATGACAGCTACCGAAAGATTCAGCTTGACCAACAAAGATTCCAGGCAACAATAGCAGAAAAACGAAAAAAAGACAAAGAATTTGGCAAGATGGTTAAGAATTTCAAAAAGGACATAAAAAAAATAAGTACTAAGCACAATACGGACACAAAAGGTAATTAGCTTCCCGCCGGCGCGGGACTACCTGTCCCGTGAAACGGGAGGTTGTCACCCCTGCCTGTCGGCAGACAGGATTTTTGCAATCGGGAGGCATAGAAATTAATATGAAACAATTATGGTTTTATTATTGAAAACCGATAGTCATATTTATTTATTATTTAAAATCTAACTTGTCAGCTCAGATTAAAGTAAGGTAAAAGCATGAAAAACTCAGACTCCGATTTAAAGAAATACCCCATAAAGAAATACCCGACAATTGGAGTATGTGGTCTTGATTGTGGTTTATGCCCAAGATATTACACCGTGGGGGCATCGAGATGTCCCGGATGTGTTGGTCCTGATTTTTTTAATAAACACCCGTCATGTTCCTTTATAACCTGTTGTGTAAAGAAAAAGAATCTTGAAGTTTGTGCTGAATGTTCAGAATTTCCCTGTTCTAAATTCAAAAGTGATGAAGAATATCAGCAATTGAAAGAATCTTATTCGTATCCATCTAGTAAAAAAGTTATACAGAATTTGAATTTTATAAAAAATTATGGAATTGAAAAATTCATAGTACAGCAGAAAAAACGAATCAAATTACTTGAAACAATGATAGAGAATTTTGATGATGGCAGGTCAAGGAGTTTTTTCTGTAAAGTAGCGGTTTTACTTGACATAACAGGTTTAAGAAGTTCATTAGGCAAAGCGACCCGGAAAATCCGAGCAGAGAAAATCGAACGAAATGATTTTAAAAATAAGGCAAAAATACTTAGAACAATCCTTAATGAAATTACTCTGGAATAATGATTAGAATTAATTAAGATGAGATGATTCCAACAATTCAAGAACTGACGTTGTGCGGGGTTCGGAACTTCTCACAACTGCGCAAGTTATTGCGCGCTACCAGTAAATAAAAAAAATACTAACAAAATATGGTGACATGAAATAGCCATGATACAAATAACACCAACCGGGATGAATATTTCTCTTCATGGCTATTCCATCTGACCATTAAAAATTAAAAAATATACAGATGAAAAATAAAAACTCAATTCAAAGTATTTCTTACTTACTAATCCTGACCTGGATCCTTATTTTTATTCCGGCATGCAAGCAGGAAAAAGCTTCAGATTGTTTTATCTGGAAAGTAGATATAAACGAGTCAACATTCTATTTAGCCGGCTCAATACATACTGCAAAGGAAGCACACTATCCTTTACATGAAATATACACTAACTTCTATGAAAAAGCCGATAAGGTAATCTTAGAACTGGGAAAGGATTTTGAAGGTATAGAACAGGAAATATTTAATTATGCAGAAAAGGACAGGTTAACTGAAGAGGAATATCTCAACAACCACCTGAAGCCTGAAAGCATTGAAAAGCTCAAACAGATTTTCAATGAAGACAAACTGGATAAATATTACAAATATGAAGGATGGCTTTTGAATATGGTGATTGCAGGAACAAAATCAAAATTGCTGGGATTCGATCCCTTATTAGCTATTGATAAACATTTCCACGATTTAGCTGTAGAGGACAAAAAAGAAATAATCGGACTTGACGATATTACTACCCAGATTGTATTGTTTGAATTCGATGCACCAATACAAATGCAGGTCCAGGTTTTAGAAAATACAATAAGGAATATGGAGGCACAGGCTGAAGAAGAACTACCATTATTAGAAGCTTATTTTTCTGACAACTTACCTTTATTTGAAGAAAAATTTCTTAATGGCTTTGATTTGAACCATCCCCAGGTGAAGCAGGCTTATGATATGGTTTTTACCAACAGGAATAAGAGCTGGGTGGAACAATTTGAAAAACTGTCTGAAGAGAATCCTGCAACTTATTTTGTGCTTGTTGGTTCAGGTCATTATTTCGGACCCAATAATATCAGGGAATTATTAACACAAAAAGGATACACTGTAGTAAAAATCTGATACTATATAACCAGGTATCATGACCTGTTACTATCCGCTAACTGTCCTCCTGGCTTGCGCCGCCGTCTTCATCCAGATATAAGACATTAAATATTCTTCTGTTAAGAAAAAGACCATGATAGAATCTTCTGAAATAACCAGTGAAATCCTTTCCATAATAGAGTACTGGGAACAAAAACTTGCCTCCCTGCCCCATGAGATAATAACAGAGCGTCGAAACAGCCAAAACCGCACTATCAAACAGATCCTTGGACACCTGATTGATTCGACTTCTAACAATACTCACAGGGTTGTTCATCTTCAGTATCAGCCGAGTCCATTTTCATTCCCAAATTATGCGACATTTGGAAATAATGATCGCTGGATAGCAATTCAGGATTATCAAAATGAAGAATGGATGGCAATGATCCAGTTATGGAAATATTCACTTTTGCACTTCTGTCACGTAATCAAGAACGTAAATGATGACAAACTTGAAAACGAGTGGATTTCAGGTCCTGGCAAGACAATAACCTTAAAATCGATGATAGTTGATTTCCCAAGACATCTTAAATTGCACATGTCGGAGATTAATGATCTGATGACAGCTTAAGAAAACAAATCAATTTATTACGACTTTACCTGTCATGCAGAAAGTAATATCAAAATAATAATAAATCATATATTAAATTGACAATCATTACGTTAAATTAACAAGTCGTGAAAAGCTTATTGACATTTTTTTTATTTTTCACTTGTTTGTTTCTCTACGGACAGGAACGATATGTTAACATCGATGGACAAAAATTCCGTATTAAAGAATATGGTGTTGGAGATGTAACAGTAATATTTGAAAGTGGCATGTCCGATAGTCTTGAGGCTTGGGGCTTAATTCCAGATACTGTTGCATCATTTGCTCATGTTTTCTTATATGATAGAGCAGATATTGGAAAATCAGACACATCAAGACAGAAAAGAACAATCCCAAACATGGTTCTTGAATTGAGGAGTATTTTAAATCAAGAGAATATTAGACCTCCATATATTTTGGTCGGACATTCCCTTGGCGGTTATATTACCAGATATTTCTCCAGTCAATTTCCCAATGATGTCAAAGGGCTTTTAATGCTTGACCCGGCTGGAGGATTACTTTTTTGCCGGGTAGTTACTGGCAATCCTAAGGGACAATCGGATGAAAGAACTAGAAAATCTACACTTCGCAAACAACGCTTCTTTTCGGGACTGGCTGAAAATCAACCATGATAAAAGCCCTGGTATCTGGTTGATCTTCTTTAAAAAACATACTGAAACAGAGTGCATTGAATATCATGAAGCCTTAGATGAAGCACTTTGTTTTGGCTGGATTGATAGCATTATTAAAAGAATAGATGAATTCAAATACGCCAGAAAATTCACACCCAGGACAAATACTTCAAAATGGTCTGAATTCAATAAGAGAAGAGTTGATGAATTAATAAAGAATGGGAAAATGACCGAAACAGGTCTTAAGAAAATTGATAGCTATTTAAAAACAGGTAAAGTAATCTGGACAACAACCGAAACAAGGAAGAAGAAACCAGGCGATCTTTTTGTTCCTGAGTTTATTATCAATGAATTTGCTAAAAATGAACCAGCACTTTCAAACTTTAATAAGCTCGCCCAAACCTATCAACGTTACTACATACTTTGGATTACAAATGCTAAAAGAGAAATTACAAAAAAGAATAGACTGGAAGAATCAATAAGATTACTAAAAGAGAATACGAAACTGGGACTGAAATAATCTTAAACCGAATATGTAAGAATACAGCCGGTATCAGGTTGGTATGTGTGATTGCCTTCCGGGCAAAGATTTTTTAAAATGGACCATTCGTAGATCAAAGCGTTGGCCGGGCCGATGGCGTCAAGAATAAAAACTACCATACAATGACAAATAATATTGCAAAATGCGGATGTGACATCAGTCTTACGTTTGGAGAATCATTAAAAGGTAGTAAAACACTGAAAGAATTTAAGGATTACATACTCAGGTTAGAGAGGAAGTACGGTAAAAAAGCATACAGGGTGTATAATATGGCAGACTTAAGCATAATGATGGAATAACTTTCACCAGGCTGCATGGAGAGACAATGTTCCAAACTCTATGGAGTGAATCTGCAACCGAAAGATATCACAGATTTCGACGGATGCAGAGCTAATACGGGAAGGTTGTTTTCAGGATGCTTATACTGTGAAATAAGGAAATGTATAAGGGGATTAATCAGGGGAGGTATTTCAATTCAAAATCTACAAACAAAAAACACCGGGAGAAACATCAATGGAAAAAGAACTTTATTCAATGCTGGAAGTATCGGGAACTATGCTGATAACACTTTATGCGAGAGCGCGTGAAAGCAAAAGCCATAATCCAATCATCAGCGATTCAAAAGCGGTGGAAATGATTGAGATAATAAAGAAGGAAATCGTTGATTCAGACAATCCGATTCATAGAAAAATATTAAAAGACAAATACAATTCGAAACTTGCTGTCAGCATAGCTCTCCGAAGTCGGCGGTTTGATAAGTATGTACTAGATTTCTTATTCAAATACCCTGGAGGCACAATAATAAATTTAGGATGTGGATTGGATACACGGTTTGACCGTATAGATAATGGAAAAGTATTATGGTTCGATATTGATTTTCCTGAAGTGATCAAACTGAGACGCTTATTCATGCAGGAGAATTCACGGCGGCGTTTTATTGGGGATTCAATTTTAAATTCTGAATGGACAAAAATAGTGAAAACCGGTGGGCCTTATCTTATTCTTGCAGAAGGTGTTTTTATGTATCTTACAGAGCCGGATGTCAAAGATCTTCTATCCATGGTTCATCGCGATTTGGGTTCTGTAGATATTGTCTGTGAAGTTACCAATCGCTACTGGGTTGATAAAATGAAAAGCAGCTATATGCAGTGGAAATTTAAATACCAATTAGGAATGACTGGTGGTGCTGTTTTCACATTCGGAATACCAGACAGCCGCTATTTCGAGGAGTGGAGCCAGGATTATCATTTCGTCGATGAATGGACCTATTTTGATGATCGAGAAAAAAAGCTTGGCTGGTTCAACTTATTTTCATTCTTTGAGGCCTTACGCAGAGTACAATGGACAGTCCATTACAGGATCGGCGATTAGTGAGGTCAGCAAACGAAAAAGGAAAGCCTTGACATTGTTGTCTGTCAAGGCTTTTTCTTTGTAGCCCCAATGGAAATATATATCTGACTACGCTTCGTCCCCTTTAAGTAATAGATGTCTTATGTAAGTGAATAATGTTATCAATATAAAGATTCCTATGAATAATAATACCGCTATGATAAAAGGAATTTCAGTTAATTTTACACGATAAGAAAAGTTATCCAGCCACTCAACAAGTAGAATGTAAGCTACTGGCCAGCTAATAACACTTGCCCAATATACTAAGCCAGGGATAAGTATTAGATGTAGTAAAAATGGTGATGGGATTTTCTGCCTCTGACGGTAATAGATCAAATAAGCTAACAGGCTGTAAATACTGAAACAGCAGATAAATATAGTAACGAATGAAGCAAAGAATAAAAGCCTTGCAATTCTTTCTTCCACATCATACATGTTTTTATACCTATCTTCAAGATATGTATACCTGAGTGGTAAATTTATACCAAACTGCCTAGATGTCTCCTCTATGAAAGTAATGGTGCTCAGGTTTTTATCATGATTTAGCTTAACCAGTAATATATTATTTCTCTCAGATTTATCAATAAGAATTGCAAGCGGCTCAATAGCTCCATGTAAAGAGTTAAAATGGACATCTTTCATAACCCCGATGATTTGATACACACAGGGTTGATCAGTGTACATTACCAGTTGTTTTCCTACTATTGGATCTACACCTATCCTTCGGGCTGCAGTTTCGTTAATAATCGTTACACTGCCCCTGTCTGCAAGGATTCTCTCAGAAAAATCCTCACCCTTCAATAACTCTATACCAAGAATGTTGAGAATATCAATACCTCCGCCAATAGTTTGCATCATAAAAGAATCGTCGTACTCCATCCCCTCTATACTAAATCTTGATGAATACGAAGGCGGTACAGGACTAGAAATTGCAGTTGCATATAAGATGTCAGGATTATCAAGTAATGCTGCTTTAATAGAATCTGAATATATAGCGTGATCATGCAGATCGATAGCCATAAGATCCTTCATATCGAATCCCAGGTCCTTTTTCTTCATAAATTGAAGTTGCTTAGAAACCTGAAATGTGCATATCAGTAATAACAGAACTATACTAGTTTGCAGGACGGTTAGTCCCCCTTTTATTATTAAAGTCCCTACATGGTATTTAAATGTCACTAAAAATAGAAATCCGGCACAATATATAAGAACAATGAAAATAGCCCAAATTAGACTTGATAAGATTATCGTTTGACTAAGTGACGATTCCAATCCGTTTAATAAAAATGATGGTGTAAACTGTAATAATATCCAAGTTAGTCCAATTGCAACCAAGAGCCCAATCAGAGATTCTAAGAATGCCTCGGTGATCAACTTTTTAAACTGTTTTTTGCGGTTTGAAATTAAAATATTATGATCTAATGATTTACTATTGTTTTCGATTATGTGAGTAGAAAGCAGACTGACAAAATTAAAGCAGGCAAATATTAACAATAAAAGAGCAGCAACAGTGGCAATCTTTACATTGGTTAAATTTCCGTTTGTATTGAGTTCTGTAGTTGTCTGAGAATGAAGATGGATATCAGCTAAAGGTTGGAGATAGAAAGAGAAGCTGCCCCCGGATTGCAGGTAAGTTGACAGGTACTTTTTTGTGAATTCTGAAAGTCCAATCTCAAGTTGTGAAGGGGAGTAATTATCCTTAAGGAGGATATATGTATAGTAACTAAAATTGCCCCAATTCTCCACTTGATTGAGACCAGGATTAAGAAAAGCAAGAAAATCAAATTGAAAGTGGGAATTTTGTGGCCATTTTTCTACTACACCGGTAATTTGATATTCAAAAGTATCATCAAATACTAGCGATTTGCCCAGGGGATCTTGATCACTAAAATATTTTACCGCCATTTCCTTTGTAATCACAACAGAATTAGAATCTTTTAATGATGTTTTAACATCTCCTTTGATAAACTGCAAACTGAAAATCTCAGTGAATTCTGAATCGGTAAAATATATATGTTCTTCGTTAAACTGTTTATTTTCTGGTATAGCGGATACTTTTCCCACTCCTCTTGTTATTCTTGTAGCCTTTTCAATTTCCGGAAATTCAGCGACCAAGGCTTCTGCCATAGGATACGGGGTTTGTACAATGTTTAAATACTCATTTAATTGCACATTCACGCCTACTCGATGTATGCGGTCATATTTCTCATGAAAACGGTCATAGGAGAGCTCCTTTTGAATATATGTTATACATAGGGTAACGATTGATATAGAAAGTATCAATCCAATTATGTTGAATATTCTAAATAAATTCTCTTTCCTTGGAAGTTCAATAGGTTCTAATTCAAGCCTTTTCAGCAAACCTCTTGTTAATATTTTCTCATTTAGTTTTAAAGGACCTTTCCCATAATGATTTTCCCCTTTTGTCCCTTGAGTAAAACATATTTCAGCCAGATACCAGACTTGCCCAATAATTGGTATAAGTTGAATCAGTATAAACCATCCTGAATGATTACGGTCATGGCATCTTTTTACAATTAATGCTAGAGAGGCCACTCCGAAAACAATAATTATCGGAGAACTAATAATGAATTTTAGCAAAACTAATGATTCGTTAAGATCTGGGGGAAGAAAATCCCATAATCCTAAATATAGGATGCCAACCAGAAAAAATAGACCTGGTAATATTAAGACACCATGTAACCAGTATGAAGCTAGAGAAATCCTCCCGTTAAATGAGAAGTAGAGATCTTTTAAACTGATGTTTTGATTATCCATTTTTCCTGTTTTTTACAAAGAGAGTTCGAAATCACTAATTTACATTTTTAATAATCACCAGTCAAGTACCCTTATCCCATATCCCCAAACCAATCAATCACCTCAATGTCAGCACATTATCGAAATAATAAATATCTATATCCATGACAAAGCCATTTACGGCCACTCTAAGCCACTTTCTATATCCCTGTAGTATCTACCATTGGCCAAAACACAAAGTGTCTTAAATCACTTAAATACAGCATTATACGGCATTTTGCAATATATCAACATATTGCAACTATTTGTATATCAGCAATATGAGGAAATAGAATGAAATAGGATGAAGCGTGATATTGTTTCAGTAATGTTAGTATCAATTAAACTACTGAAGTTCAAATTATTACTACTTGAAGAATTTTGCTTAACTTGCAGATAATTATGAAAAGTAAGCCATTCGCAACATATCGATCTGTATCTAAAGTCATTAATAGATATGTACGACTGTGACTCACCGGGCATTGCTTTAAGTACCCCAGCTCAGAAACAGTTATGGCACGTGCCTATTGGAGTTGGGTACTGATCTGCGGTTCATTCAGGAGTGGGGGTCACAAGAGCAGCAGAACGACTGAGATCTACACTCATATGACTACTCAGAGCATTCAGAAGATCAGGAGTCCGTTTGATGATCTTTAACGCAAAGGATAGAGTTGTTTTCCGATTCAAAGATTGATAATCATTATCATGATTTAGTATTGCCTGGGAGATCCTTGAGGTAGTAAAATATTAAAAGTGCAAAAAACAGGTAAAATATAAATCCACTTCAGGTAGATAAAGACAACATATTTGGTAAAATATATCTACCTTTAGATGACATATAAAGTTAGGTACAATTTAGAACGCATTGCAACATTATTTGGCATCCAAAGAATATTTCCTGTATTTTATTAACTTTGTGCCCAGATGAAGACAAGAGACCAAATATTAAACTTTCTTTCTCAAAACAAAAAAATGCTTCGAGAACGATATCATATTATCAGAATTGGACTCTTTGGATCCTATGCGCGTGGAGAACAGAAGATAAAAAGCGATGTAGATCTACTAGTTGAGTTTGAGGAGAATACTCAAGACCTTTATGAGCTTAAGCTTCAACTGAAAGAGTACTTCAGAAAAAACCTTGGTATCGAGGTTGATATTTGCCGAGAAAAATACATCAAACCAAGAATAAAAAATTCTATCCTAAAAGAGACTGTCTATGCTGACTAAGGATCATCACTGCCTCGAATCAATAATAGAAGCCACTGACAGAATCATAGAATATACTTCAGGATTCGAATCAGCTGATGACTTTAATAATGATCACAGGAATTTTGATGCTACAATGATGAATTTTGTCGTCATCGGAGAAATGGCAGACAAATTATCTGAGGACTTCAAAAAGAAAAATTCCAATATTGATTGGGTAAAAATCAAAGGATTCAGAAACATTGTAGCTCATGACTATTTCGGGATTGATGCGGAAGAAGTCTGGCAAATAATTAAAAATAATATCCCTATTCTCAAATCGGAAATTACCAAACTCCTGGACTGATTTCTTAACACAACTGTACCTAACACGGACAATGCTGGTCCGCGCCATGCCGGCTGACGCCGGGTAACAATTACTTACTTTATTGCCGGGTGGTTAGCTTTAATTTAGGGTGCGCTGTACCGACAAATTTGCTACTTATGAATATCTATTTTTTAGAGAAATTACGGTCGATCAATAACCTGATTGAGGTTATAAATTAAAACATCAACGATAAGACAGTTTTCAATACTGATTATTTTAATTGTCTTGTTATCATTTAAAACTTAATAATGGGAACAGTTCCAAAGAATCCAATCTTCCTCAAGTAAATAGACTGTTAAATAAGAAAGTTCCTCATTTTACTGGATACTTACTCAATGACTCAATAGTTGATCAATCTATTCTGGCAAACAAGATAGTTCTCTTGAATCCCCGCGAGCGCATTCCCCGCTGCTTGCGGCGGGGTAAGCGAGCAAAAAAAAGAAAAATCCTTATTGGGGATCGAAGATTCCTCGCAGCTTGCTGCGAGGATCTTCAATTTCATGTTTATTGGTTGTCAAGGGTGCATGCAAGAGCTTCAAAATCTGACTAAACTTCATGAAAAATACAAAAATTCTAACTTCATGATAGTGACTATAATGGGAAATGGTATAGCAGATATCCAATCCTATCAAGGGACTGGAGATACCTCGAAAATCTTTTATTCAATCAGAAAAATGTGGAAGTATGATAGCATTAAAAATACAATAATTGCTGAATGTAAAGCAGTAAATAGTATTGAACCCACAAATTCAATTATTACATGCACTGAAAATATATCTCAGAAATTTTTCATAAGCTCATATCCAACAAACCTATTGATTGATAAAACAGGGGCTGTTAAAAAAATTTATAACAACTTGGTTGATAGCACTGTATATCTTGATTTACAAAAACAAATAGATAATTTGATAGAGATTAATTAAAATAAAACTATAGCAAAACACGGTCAAAGCAAATAAGCTTGTCACGGTTTATGCGTTTGCTTTTTTAATTTTATCATATTCTACCGCACTCAGGGTGAAATCAGAAACATCCTAAGATGCAGCGAGGCCCCCGGAAATCAGGATTTGGGGGCTTTCTTATTATTTTAAGGCCCTCTCCTGAAACCACGCCGAAACTTTTTTCCCACGGACGGTGAAAACGTTGATAAATAGTAGATATTCAGCGTAATATAATTATCTTTGCATTACAATCTGCAATTTATTTAATTATCTCAAATTAAGCAACTGTTTTACAATTCATTATTCAACCTAATCGTTAAGTGCTAGCCTACTGCGAATAGCAGACAATTTTCGGCATATGAAGTGGGTCATGAAATATTGCTTTATGCAAACCCGCGTTTGCCGTTTAAAATTGGCTGCAGCAGACGAGCACTTACCAATTAGTGAGGATTGTGATTTTTGTTGCATGCTATATACTATATACTCTGCAATAAAACTGCAACGAGAGCAACCCGAACACATTTTCTCCTGGTTAATTATCTTTTATACAACGAACAGAAAATCCTGAGTGCTTACTGAGGGCTCTTATATATGCCCCGTTTGTAAGGCAGGTTATGTCCACTCGCCAAGCACTGGTCTCATGGTGCTCCGGTGTAGAAATCCACCAGGAACCACCATACCCAGTACTGCCAAAGGTACCATCATTAGGGCTCCGCCCACCACCCGGAAGAGCTGTAAAGCCTGTTTCATTTGTTGCCCCTTCGTTATAGTATTGCCAATGTGTATTGCCGACCTCTTTTAATTTTCCACCAGCAATATTTTCCCCTCCCAAATAATTGATCATTGTGGTCCACTCCTCCTTGGTCGGAACATGCCAACCAACAGGGCATAAAGCTCCTACATTAACTGCATACCAATTATATAATGCCCCATAAGTATTTTTATTAGCTGGATTATTGCAATGCCAGCAGTAGGCACCTATTGCGTATGTGGTCCATATTATATTCTCGGTAATCAAAGGTATTTCACCACCAAAGTTATACGTTAGTAGTTTTAAGATTCTCTTTTAGCCAGACCTGTGTTCCAATAACTACTGTGTCGTAAGCATTTCCATCACCATCAGTGGGTAAACCGGTATCTTTTTTCTCTTTCTCACATCGGTATAGAAATAGTAATCCCAAAATCAGAATGGAAATGATTAATGGTATTTTTTTCATAGCATTGTTCAAGTTCGGTTTTTTAGTAATTTAACTACTTACAAGCAGATTTTATAATTAAATGCTACGGCTATTTCAAATATGAAGAATCCTGTTTTAGAATCCCTTTCTGAAAGTCCACCTGGTCCTGGGGCAATGGCCAGTAGTCGTCTTCTTCAGGATCATATGATGCACCCTGGAGGAATACTCTGAACTGGGAATCCTGTGCAATATATGCGTTGAGTACCTGGTCAGCAATACCCCATCGTCTCAGATCGAAGAACCTGTGACCTTCTGTTGCAAACTCAAGCCTTATCTCAAGCCTTACTACTTTTCTTGCTTCCTCCTTTGTTGCGAAAGCAGGTGATCCGGGTGGATAAGGTTCTATCATATAGTTGGCTGCAGGTTGGTTCCAGTCAACAGTAATTGGGCTGCCATCGAATGCATAGGTCGTGCAAAGTCCCATAACAACATCACTGCCTTTGGCGCGATTACGGATCTGATTTACCAGCAACCGTGCTTCATCAAGCTCACCATCTTCTACATGTATTTCAGCTCTCCATAATAATATATGAGCTAAACGATATGCCCTGTAGTTTTTACCATTATCAAAACCTCTCCCATAATTGTTCAGGCTTTGTTCCGAGTAGAGATGCATGAATTTTTTCGTCATATATGGTCCTCCATTGGACTGTTCCCGAATCCAAGATGCCCCTTCGCTAATGCCCCAGCCCAGGTAATCAATTCCACGACGGGAAATAGTCCAGTCCACCCTCGGATCAAGCAGATGACTGGTGGGTACGAAAGTAGCAGAGCTGGCAATACCCATATCATTTTCCAGGGGATCGCGATCTGCTATGTCCAGTACAGGCAAGCCATCAACATCTACCTGGAAAGCTTCGAAAAGGTTCTGAGAAGGCTGATAGAATCCCCAGCCAAGACCTGCCGGACCAGACTGGTGCATAGAAGGATAAGCAACTAAGATAGACGAGTGATTAGTTGCACTGGTGGCAGCCTGAATTTCGAAAATGGATTCTGCATTATTCTCTGTGGTCATGTTGTAGTTATCGTAATAATTGGCTACAAGGCTATAACCACCATTGGTAATAATATTATCCAACAGCGGTTTGGCCAGACTTAATTCTTTCTGATATAGATGTGCATGTGCTTTTACAGCCATGGCAGCATATTTGGTGACGCGACCGGCATCACCTAACGGATGTGTTTCAGGTAAATTGTTGATGGCAAACTGCAGATCAGCTTCAATATCATCCCAACCCTCGGAGTCATTAGAAACCTCTTCGGGTAACAAGTCACCCAATTCAGCCTGCGTTTTAATGTAAGGGATTTTTTCAAATATCCTGGTGGCTTTGAAGTGAAACCAGGCTCTTAAAAACTTAGCCTCTCCCTCAATTTCTCTTGCCCGTGAATCAGTAAGAGGTCTTGCACCTTCCTGTGCTGCCTTTAAAAATACCAGCACCTGATTTGCCCGGGCAACCCCGTCATAACAGTCTCTCCATCGTTCACGCATATAGCTATGGTTTGGTAGAGCTTCATACCTTTCAATAGCATTAGAAGGATGATAACCTGAAGAGGAACCTCTGTAACAATCGTCTGAAGCCATGCCTCCATAAGTAAAGTCCGTTGCCATGGCTCCACCAAATCGACTTCTCCCCTGAAGGGCGCTATAGGCGCCGATCAAAATGCCTTCCACACCTTCAGGAGATTCCATTACAGAACCGGCCAAAGCTCCAGGAGGTTCTTTTACAAGGAAATCTTCACTGCAGGAACATATCATTAATGAAATTACTGATAGGACGGTGATTAGTATAATATCAGATATTCGCTTCATAGCTATTTTATAAAGTAAGAGCCAGGAATAACGAATGAAATAATCTATAATAATAAATATTTGACATAAAGTTAATCATAATAGAGAAGTTCAGCAATAAAACTGGAATGAATAGTATGAATCTCTTCATTTCATTAACTGCTTATTACAAAATACATTCATCTACCATACTATAATACTTCCCTTCTGAAACTATAACCAAATAATCAAGCAACTGTACATCCATCAGTTTTAATGCATCTTTAATCCTTTTTGTCAGGTTTATATCTGCCCCGCTTGGCTGTAGATTACCACTTGGGTGATTATGGCAGATGGTAATTGCATTTGCATTGTCCCTATATTGTAAATTGCAATCGCAACTTCCAATCTCATGATTCTATTGATTTATGCATATTAAACTAAAAATGCCCGGTCCCAAAATCCCAGGCTATATAATGTTGTATAAATATATTGATATAAAGGATGTTATGAAATATACCATTTAGCGCAAATGCTGTATATGTCTGTTTGTAAGCATTTTAAAACACTTTGCACTTTAGCTAATGGTAAAACTACTGAATAAGAAAGTATCTGAGAAGGGCCGTAAATGGCCTTAAATGCAATGTTTGAGACGTGCTATGTAACTGATAGACAATTAGATTAGTATAATTGGGGATTTGAGAATGGGAAATGCATATAGTATTACAAGCAAATTGCATCCCACCCGATTGCTATAAACTGTTTTTATTTTTTTCAACCATTTGAATCAATCTAATATTCCTCTTTTCCAAGTCGGTCAGGTAGGCGTTTACATCCCTATGCTGTCCTTTATACCAACCTTGCATTTTAAAATAAGTATCCATTTCACTAATGGGATTGAAAATATATCCATATCGTGCATAAATCTCGTTACGCATTATTTTCAAATCTGATATTGTCATTTTTGTTAATTCATCTTTGTTTAATTGTCTCAAAGATGCATAGGGGAATTTACCGTAATAATAACAACGGATGGAACCACAGGCAAATCCTAGTTCGTATTCTCCTCTCTTTGCATCATTGCTGCAAGGATTATTGTAAAGAATTAATCCTTTTGTGTTATCATAGATAATAAATTCTCCATCTGTTTTGTCCGTAAAGAATTTATTTCCCTGGATTCTGACATTTTTCAAAGTTATATAATTCCAGATCCAATCACGTTTTTTATCTTTTTTTACCCATTCCCCATGTTTGATCTGGGCATAGCAGGAATTACTGTCTATAATTAAAATTAAAGATGACTGCAATTTTGAAAATCCGAAATAATATAAATATTGATATTCCTGGATCTGTTCAGGAAGCCA
>Ga0315551_10000824_pt1 | contig 24228 bp, 24 predicted proteins | sample SalMarSW160290MG_FD_203678 | JGI IMG/M metagenome (GOLD analysis project Ga0315551, IMG submission 203678) | Salt marsh sediment microbial communities from the Plum Island Ecosystem LTER, Massachusetts, United States - Salt Marsh Sediment SW1602-90 ...
GCGCGGCTAAATCTCCCTCCCCGCTGAAAGTTGGGGTCCTGCCGAATGCTTTCTCTCAACTCCGCGTCGCTCACCTGAAGGCCTATCCGTTGGGCCTCCTGGTGCACAACGGTCGTATCGATCAATTGATCAAGGACCTGTTGCTTGATATTCAACCCTTTAAGGAGGTCCGGGGAAAGTTGCCGTCCGAAGGTCCTCGTATAATATTCCATTATGGCGTGGTACGTGCGGTCAAACTGCATGCGGGTAATATAATCGCCCCCTACCGTAGCAATAACGGTTTCCTTTTTACTCCTGATCGACCCCATCCCCCACAGGAAAAAAACGACGATGATCAACCCCAGAATGATCTTAATAAACCACGAGGTGGCATGGGTCCTCATAAATCTCAGCATAATCAACCTCCTCACAAAATAAGAATTAAAAAATAGATGATAGCAGGAGAAAAAGCAACTATTTTTATAGTATATGATCCGCAGGAAAGTACACTATGAATGAGGAAAGCAGTGAAAGACTGCTTTACATATACAGAGCTGTGTTATTATAGTATACCTAATGCACTATCGTAACCGAAAACGGCATTCTCATGTCCAAAAAAAGGCCTATCTGATCCATGCCATCGATAAGTCCCTGGTGATCTCGGAACACCCCCCGTTCCCCTTCCCCGTGCTCGGCGTCACCACGGTTGCCGCCCTCTTTCCCGAAGATGAGTGGGAGGTTGAGGTGGTGGATGAAGATCAAGAGCCTGTGGACCTTACTAAAGAGGTTGATCTGGTGGGAATATCCACCCTCACCATGAATGCCGTGCATGCCTATGCATTGGCGGATCACTTTCGCTCACGTTCCATTCCCGTGATTATGGGGGGTCTGCACGTCAGCAATGAAGCAGAGGAGGCCCTGCAGCATTGCGATGCCGTGGTTCGGGGTGAGGCCGAAGGCGTTATGCCGGCACTCTTGGCGGACTTCGCTCGGGGGACGCTGAAGGAAATCTACCAAACCCCCCAACCGCCCCCTGCCTATGGGAGACCGTATGCCCGCAGAGACCTCTTGCGGCGGTATCATCATCGGCACCTCTTTGCCGCCCAAGCCACCCGCGGATGCCCCAACGCGTGCGAATTTTGCTCGGTGCCCCTCTTCTTCGGGTACCGATACCGCCCCCGCCCGGTACATGAGGTGGTGGCCGAGATCAAAGAGGTCTCGGACGCCTACTCGCGCCTCAATGTCTTCTTCGTCGACGACAACATCGGCGCTATCCCTCGGTATGCCAAGGAGCTGTTTCGGGCCCTGATTCCCTTGAAAATCCGCTGGGCGAGCTTTTCGTCCCTGAAGATGTCGGAGGACCCGACACTCCTCGATCTGGCGGCCAAGAGCGGCTGTACACAGCTCTTCGTCGGTTTCGAATCACTCAACCAAACAAATCTCGATAGAGCGGGAAAATCGTGGGCCAAAGCAGAGCGGTTTACTCAGCAGGTGCATGAGTTCCACCGTGCGGGGATCATCGTCCAGGGTGCCTTTATCTTCGGACACGACGACGACTCAAAGGACATCTTTCGCCGCACCGCGGACTATGTCCAAGAATCAGGGATGGAGGTACCGGTCTTTTCCATCCTTACCCCCTATCCGGGTACTGCGCTGCGTCGACGCCTCATCACGGAAGATCGCCTCCTTCCGGAGAGCGCCGATTGGCGCAAATACGATGTAGGACATGTACTCTTCCGGCCCGCCTTGATGACCCCCGATGAGCTCCAGGAGGGTTACCTCTGGGCAAAAAAATACTGCTGTGCACCGCGTTCCGTGATCTCACGGCTCTGGCGCGCTCCCGTTAAGAATATTCCCCTGGCCTTAATCATCAACTTCTCCATGTGGCGCAGTAAGATGCGTGAGATCCACGCTAAGTGGCACGGCCCCTTGCGGGCGCCTGCCACATGGTGAGTTCTCACGGTCCTAGAGGCCCTTCTGCCAGATCCCGGGAATCTCCTTGCCGCAGTATTTACATCGTCCTTTGATCACATGGTTGGCGAGGATATAATACCCCCTCCTGGCGATGAGGATTTTCTTGCAGTGGGGGCAGTAGGTATTCTCCCCTGCATGGCCGGGTACGTTTCCGATATAGACATATTCAAGGCCGACGGCGAGTGCCGTTTCCCTCGCCCCCTCCAGGGTCTTCACCGGGGTGGGGGGAAGATTGCGCAACTTATAGAGGGGATAAAAGCGGGTGAAGTGGAGGGGGACCTCAGGACCAACCTCCTCCTTGATCCACTGACACATCTCTTTCACCACCTGCAGGTCATCGTTCTTGGTAGGGATCATGAGGTTGACCAACTCCACGTGAACACCCTGCTGCCGTAAGGTCTTGATGGTGCGCAGGACCGGCTGGAGGGTTCCTTCCGTCATCTCCTGATAGAAACCGTCGGTAAAGCCCTTGAGGTCGATGCAGGCGGCCCCCAGATACGTGCTGAGGTCCGCCAAGGGCCGGGGATTGATATAGCCGTTGGAGTGATAGACGCTCAAGATCCCCTTCTCCTTGGCCGCAACCGAGATGTCATACATATACTCGAAGAAGATGGTCGGTTCAACATAGGTCGAGGCGATGCTGAGGCACCGATTTCTCTGGGCCAGCTCCACCACCTGAGCGGGCGGCAACCGGAAATTGAGGGTCTTCTCCGGCACCTCCTGAGAGATCTCCCAATTCTGACAGAATTTACAGTCGAAGTTGCACCCCGCGGTAGCGATAGAGAAGGAAGGGGTCCCCGGCAGGACGTGGAAAAAGGGCTTTTTTTCAATGGGGTCTATGTGCACCGCACAGGGGTTCCCATAGACGAGGCTGTAGAGCTTCCCTGCCCTATTCTCCCTCACCTCACAGTACCCCCGCTCGCCTGCGGAGATCACGCACTCCCGTGGACAGAGGAGACACCGGACTTCCTTTTCCCCCAGGGACTGAAAATAGGGGGAGAGCTTGGTTTCCACCAACCCCCATGCACGTTCCAGCCTGGTCTGGTCAGAAGGATACGCCTCTCTGCTCAACGCAAAGGGGGAAGCGCTGAAAGCAAGATAAAAGAGACCTTTACCGCAGGTCGCTAAAAACTCCCTTCGAGAAAGCCTGTGCATCCTCTCTTCGGTTCTCCTTGTATGTATAATATCGCTAATAGGCGCTGCGATCAAGGGAAAGGGTATGGCGTTGACGAATGGGATCAGCCAATGATATCATGCCTCGCAAGAAAGGAAACCCATGAGGGAAGAAAACTTCAAAAAGATCACCGTGGCCGAAAATAAGTTTGAGGCCGATCTCATCGCGCAGACCTTACAACAAGAGAGTATACCCTGCATGATCCGTCCATATCACGATACCGCCTATGATGGAATCTTTATCCCCCAAAAGGGATGGGGCGCGGTCATGGTGCCTGAGGCATTAGAGGGGAAGGCCTGCGCAATTATCGCTGAGATCCGGGAAGGGTTGAAAGAGAAAAAAACGGGGGAGGGCCCGGACGATCTCTCCGAGTAATCACGTGCTGCCCTCCGAACCCATCAACTCCATCACCTGCATTAACCCCTGGGGCATATTCTTCTGAATGCTGCGGTCGATCAGCAGAAGTACATACAGAAACCGCTATCCCCTTGAAACCTATAAAGGTTCCATCGCACATAAAGCGCTTTTTTTTATCCTCACACGAGTTCCCCTTGACAAGCCCCCTCGGTTATTATAGGTTTTTACACTTCTTTTTTGTCGTGTAATAGTATATGGTAACATGAGGTTTATGGGTAATCAAAGACTTCCCCTTGCTATAGTAAGAAGGAAGGTTTTTCTGTGAACGGAGTTTCATACCACCTTCGTGGTGTTTGAGATCGTGTCTGAGGGAAAGATGGCACAGGGCTTTGTAACAATTTTTGTAACCGCTGCCTCTGAACAGGAGGCCTGCTCGATCGGCAGAACCCTGGTGGAGGAAGGGCTGGCCGCCTGCGCAAACATCATACCCCAGATCCGTTCCATCTACCGGTGGAGGGAAAAGATCTGCGACGAAGGGGAAGCTCTCATCATGATCAAGAGCAGGGCGGAGCTCTTCGAGCGGATACGGAGTCGCATCAGAGAGCTCCACAGCTATGAGGTCCCGGAGATCACCGCCTTAACCATAGAGAAGGGTGATGAGGACTATGTGCAATGGATACAAGCAGTGACCGCTAAAGGAGAGTGAATATGGGCAGTGTGACGAAAAAGAGGCGAAAAAAGATGAGAAAACACAAACACAAAAAGCAGCTCGTCAGAGACCGCCACAAGAAGAAACGATAGCAATCTATCTTCCATGAAAACTTTTGTACCCAATGTGGTCCTCTTTCTGCTGACCGTGGGGTCCACCCTTCTCATTGGTGGTCCCATCTATTCAATCTCCATACTCGCCATCCTTGTGGCCCATGAGACAGGGCACTATCTGGCGAGCCGCCGATACGGGGTCCCCTCCTCGCTCCCCTATTTTATCCCCTTTCCCCTTCCCCCCTTCGGCACCCTGGGGGCGGTCATCAGAACCAAAGGCCCCATACCCCACCGCAAGGCCCTCTTCGACATCGGGTCATGGGGACCCTTGTTTGGGCTTGTCCTGGCCATCCCGGCGGTGGTGGTGGGATTTCTCTTGTCTGAGGTCGCGGACACATCTCAATTGCCACTGCACAGCATGTCCTTGGGTAATTCCCCCTTGCTGTCGTTCTTGCAGTGGTTGGTCCTCGGCAGTCTGCCGGCGGGAACCGATGTGGTCCTTCATCCCATTGCCTATGCCGGGTGGGTGGGGCTCTTCATCACCTCGTTAAACCTCCTCCCCACAGGGCAACTCGATGGGGGGCACATCATCTATGCGCTCTTCGGTCCTCACAGCAAGATCATCTTCCGCCTTACCATCCTGGGGATCACGCTCATCTGTCTCATCTACAACCTCGGGTGGCTCTTGTTGGTAATCCTCCTGCTTTTCATCGGCTACCGTCACCCCCCTCCCCTTGACCCATACACCCCCCTGGATTGGCGCAGAAAAATCATGGGGGGATTTGCCTTTCTCATCTTCTTTACCGCCTTTACCCCCATCCCCTTCCCCACCTTCGCGGTGGGGCTCAAGGAAGCCTTGCAATCGTGGGTGAATATATGAATGTGATCGATCTCCACGTGCACACCACCGCCTCCGATGGGACCATGAGCCCTGCCGAGTTAGTCAGATACGCCAAGGGAAAGGGGCTTCGGACCATAGCCATCACCGACCATGACACCATAGAGGGAATAGAAGAAGGGTTACAGGAGGGGAGCAAACGGGGATTAGAGGTGATCCCGGGGGTGGAGCTGAGCGTGGATTATTCCAACGGAACTATGCACCTCTTGGGATACTATATTGACATTACCTGCACAGAGCTGACAGACAAACTCATGGTCCTCCAACAGGCCCGGGCGGAGCGCAACCTAAAAATGATCGATAAACTTCGAGCGCTGGGGATGGAGATAGACCTCGCCGAGGTCGCTACGGTCGCCGAGCATGGGCAGATAGGCCGACCCCACTTCGCTCAGGCGATGGTAAAAAAGGGTTACGTGCAGAACATCCCGGATGCCTTCGACCGCTACCTGCGCAAGGGAGGGCCGGCCTATATGGAGAAGTTCAGACTCTCCGCCGAAGAGGCCATCCACGTGATCAGAACGGCAGGAGGGGTAACGGTGCTGGCACACCCCTTCACCCTCAACCAACCCCAGCCACATGAGTTTGATGCTGTAATAGGCGAATTAAAACAACGGGGATTAGAGGGGATAGAAGTACATTACCCGGAGCACTCGGAAGGGCAGAAGAAGCTTTACCGAGACGTGGCACAACAATACGGGCTTCTCATCACAGGGGGGAGCGATTTTCACGGTCTCACCAAAGACGCAATAGACCTTGGTGAAGGGTATGGGGATGGAGAACTGACGCACACAATAGTTGAGGATATGAAGAGCAGGAGGGAAACACGGCGCAAGGGTCCGTGATCGTTCGCCATAACAGAAGGGGGGTGAGAAGAGGATGAAGGCCTATATCTTGGTTAGCCTCATTCCCGGACTGGAGGCCGACACCATCTCGCAGATCAGCGCCCTGCCGGGGGTGGAAGAGACCGATCTGGTCTTCGGTCGCTGGGACGTGGTAGTACAGGTCCAGATCAAAAACATACCTGATCTATCACGAATGGTCATCAATCAGATTCGCGGGCTGCAAGGAGTCCAAACCACCGAGACCCTGGTGGGGGGCATACTCTAGGAAAACGGTGATGAGTACAAAGAAAGAATCTCTCTCCGATTTGGAGAGGGGATCAAAACAATTGATCCTGGTAGGGGGAAAGGGCGGAGTGGGGAAAACCACCTGTGCGGCGGCCATCGCCGTGCACATGGCCGAATTGGGGAAAAAAACCCTTATCCTGTCCAGCGACCCAACGCCGTCACTCTCGGATATCTTCGAGATCACTGTCGGTCCTCGAGAAACCCCCATCCCTAAAGTCCCCAATCTTGCCGCCTTGGAGGTCTCCTCCGAGATCGTCCGGGAAAAGTGGAAGGAGCGTTTCGGCCGTGAGATCTATGAGGTAGTATCCTCGTTCACCGACCTCGATTATGACTTCGTCATGGACTATGTGGGAGGCGCACCGGGGATAGAAGAGGAGTACATGCTCTATTTCATCATGGAGCTGGTGCGCGAGGGGCGGTACGATCTCGTGGTATGGGACACCGCTCCGGCAGGACACACCCTGCGCTTGCTCCACCTTCCCGAGATCTTCTTACGACACCTGGAGGGCGCGACGAAATTCTACCTCAACCTGTATAGTTATTTTGAACGGGCAAAGGAAGCGGTGAAGCTGCAAAAAGGCAAGCGATCGCTCTTGGAGATCATCACAGGATGGCAGGCGCTCTCCAATGACATTGCCGCCTTTATCAGAGATGAGCGCCTCACGGAATACATCGTGGTCACCATCCCCGAATCTTTGGGAGTCAAGCAGACGGAACGTATCATCCAAGACTTCGATGCCCACGGCCTTCCCGTTCACTACCTGATTGTCAACCATTGCATCGAGAAGGCGGATTGCGCCTTCCACCGAAAGAGGAAGGAAATGCAGGCCCACTATATCCGATTACTCTCCGACACCTATGCCGGACGCCTCCGTCTCATCCTCCTCCCCCTTTCTCCCCTGGAGATCAAAGGAACCGATAGAATCAAGACGGTTTCACAAGTCCTCTTTTGAGAGGGAGGATCCAAAACCGGAAGCACAAGCCTTTTTCCAATCGACATCCCTGATCACGTCCCCCTGAGGGACAACGTAGACCAATTGTCTCCCCCTGCTGCCGTTGATCACCTTGTGCATGATATCCCTTATGTCATTCCTCCCGATCAACCGCAGATACCGGCTCAGAAATGTGATCCGATCGTCCATCCCCATAAAGAGGGGGGTGGATGTATGTAATTGAATCAATTCCTTCACGAATCTCCTGGTGCGGATGTTTTTGTCCAACCGGATATCATCCATATCGACCACACCGAACTTCCATCCGTCGTGCTCCTCCCGCACCATGATATTGCAGGTCTTCAGGTCCCCATGGGCGATTTTAAGGAGATACAGCTCGGCCATAAAACCCGCCAGGGCTGCGAGAAAGGCGCGTTTTTTGGCTCCCTTGTAAGGAGATGCCCCGAAAGTCTCAACCATATAGCGGTCAAGCTCGACATACCCAGGCGGGGTCTCCATGATGAGAAAGGCATCATGGGGGAAGCCCCTTCTCCTGCGTTCCAACAGGGCCTGGGGGACAATCCCCCCTATACCCCGAACGACCAACCCATTGCCCATCAGCCATCCCCTGCGGGCCTTGGATCTTCTGAAACAGTCCTTTATGCGCCCCAGCCCTCCCTGATAACGATATTCCTTCACGCAAATCCTGGTCTTCATATACTTGAAAAGGGAGATAGCTGAACGGCGATCATTTTTGATCAGGCCATCCGTATCCTTGGCTACGATATTTTGGTGTTTTTTTATGAGCTTCAGCAATGCCTGGGACTTCCATCCCCTCCGCGCCCATATCCGCCAGCCATCCTCCTTGGCGACATAGAATCCCCCGCTGTCTTTGAGACAGCGCTTCGTCCTGCTCCGCATGTGCCGGCGGTAGAGCCGCTCCTCAAGCCTGTCGATCTTCTGTAACCCCTCTGTAAATCCTTCTTGAAACGTATCCTTCTCCTCGTCGTATTGTTGCAAAAAGGCCGCTTTATCTTCAGGGGAGAGCGACCCTTTAAGAGAATAAAAGAACTGCGCCAGGTTCCAAAGGCGTCTCCGCTTGGAGAGGTTCCTCACGAATCTGGATCGATGGAGGTCAATTAAGTATAGCTGTTTTTTCGCACTTCCCACTAAGATATTTCCCGCGTGCAAGTCTTGGTGAAAGAAACCAACCTCATGCGCCCCCCTGATCAATCGGGCCGCACGCACGAGGAGATCCCCATTGCCCCCCTTTGGAAACAGTTCGATGAAGGGACTGGAAGGAACTATCGCCTGGGTGATGAGGAAGGCATCCCGTAAAAACCTCCCTGTGCGTCTCTCGGCCATGGCCAGCGGCACAGGGGTCGCGATCCCTTTGCGCAGTGCAAAATGCGCCATCTCCCACTCCCTCCGTGCCTTGGAAAGGACCGCAAGGTATTTCAATCTCTCTTTAAAATCTCTTATCTTATAGCGCTTCAGGAAGAGTTTTCCGCGAGGCCCTGAAATAATCGAGACAGTTCGGACAGGGGAATCTTTTAATTGTTTTTGAGGAGGATTATTGAGCAGAAATCGCTCTGGATTATCTAACAACGCAGGGGGTAACCACTGAGCAGTGGCTTCAGTAATGGTCCATCGCAATCCCTTCACACCCCGCTTATATGATAGATCATCAGACACCTCGTTGGGCCACTTCATGCAACACTCCGTACAACGTAGGCGCACACCCTTGTATGGAATACGACCTTCTCACCAAGTCTCTGCCTTTTAGCCCCATCTTTTGCCGAAGTGTAGGGTCCTCAATTAAGGCGGAGAGCTTTGCAATCCATTCGTCATCGGTCATGGCCCAAAAACCGTTCACCCCATCCTGCACTACATCTCTGTTTACACCCACAGGCGTGCAAACCACCGGCACACCTACTCCATAATATTGAAGGATCTTTAAACCACATTTTCCTCGTGACCATGGATTATCGGTGAGGGGCATCACCCCTATGTCGAGGCTTTTCAGATCCTCTACCTCATCCTCTGCGGTCCACACCTTCTTAACCACAGTAATATCTATGCAATCAAAGAAGGTGTCACAGATGATCTTCAATTCGATATGTTTATATCTCTTTCCCAATGCTTCAAAAACACCCTTAATGTTGGCCAAGTAAGGGAGAGTTGAGCTGCTGCCGATCCAGCCTACAGTAACCTTTGTATTCTTCTTATGATAATTTTTAGGAGTATATTTTTTTATTTCTATGACTGTTGGAATAACGGTCACCTTATTAGCATATCGTCGTGCTTGATCCCCAAGAAAGGTATTCCCGGCGATGATGTGGTCCACTGACATTACGGTACGGGCAAACCGCCTTTCGCGAGTTGCTGAGTACGGCGAAGATGCTTGTGAGCTTCTGTACATGACTGCATCGTCAAAGTCATAGACCAACTTCGTGGCCCGTTGTAGCAAAAAATACAAAAAAAGAGGATGAGGCCTCTTTCTCTGTATGAATACAACATCATAGTCCTCGATCTCTCGATAAATTTTGCTGTAGCCTCCTATGCCATGCGGATAAATAGCTACGGTCACCTTAATCCCCTTTTGTTTCAAATAAGGAAGGTATTGAAGGACCCGGTAACGGCTGGAAGGCCGGTCATGACCCTGGATAAGGAAAAGGACTCTCATAGTGAGCCTTTTCTTTGGGCCAGGACTACAATTGATTTTGCGAAATCCACGTTTAAGATCCTATGCAAGGGGTAAAAGAGGGTAAGCCTGAAGAAATACTTCAGGAAAGAGGCATGAAAGGTACGGTAAATTTCTAACACCTCAAATCCCTGGCTGAGCACGATCCCCCCCAACTCCTCATAGCTATAAGCTGTCTTATGGGTGGCCGTTGTCCAGAAGCGGTTAGGATGAAATATATTGGGTGTGCTGATAATCAATTTACCTCTATCAACAAGCAGTTCATTAAGCCTGTGCAACATCTCCACCCCCTCTTCCAGTTTCACATGTTCTATTACCTCAAAAAGTATAATGAGATCAAACCGCTCATCAATGTCGTTCAACGAATAGAAATCATGAGGGACGCTGCGATCTAGGTCAATGCTCTTGTAAAGGATATCAGGATAAACATCCTTTGCTCTCTTCTCAATCCTCCTATCCCCCGCACCTACATCAAGGATGCGCATGCCGGGGCGGAGGTGCCTCTTCAGCAACCAGGAGGGTCTCTTGATCAGCTTCAATGCCCATATCTTGGGATACCGCTCGTGGATCTGATCACGGTAATTGATAAGTTGACTCCACTCTAACATAACCTTGCCCCCTGTTCTTGAAATACTTCCAACATTGCCTGATAACATCGCTGATGGGAAAACTGTTGAGCCAAGTCGCGGGCAGCACGTGAAGTCTCTTCCAACTTGTTGGGGACAGAAAGAGCCAAGATCTTCTCGGCGAGGACCTTTACATTCCTCGGATCATCGAGGACAAATCCCTCGTGCCCTTCGGAGATGATTCCTCCTGCCCCATTGTATCTCGTCGTGATCACCGGTAGCCCACTGGCCAGCGCCTCCAGTACAACCAAAGAGCAGGCATCGTAAAAAGTAGGATGCACCAACATATCCGCGCTCGGATAATACCGCTCCAAATCGTTTACCCCGCCGGCAAAAAGGACATCATCCGCACACCCCACCTTCTTCGCCAGGCGACGGTATGGCCCTGCCTTGTCCCGCCCGATTACGAGGAGCTTCACATTCTGCCTTTTTCTTTTTATTAAGGCAAGGGCCTGGATGAGGTATCTGAGCCCTTTGAGTCTGAAGTTATGCGAGACGAAAAGGAGAACGAAGTCCTCCGGCCGCAGACCATACCGCTCCCTGATCTCCGCACGATATCTCCTATTGCGGGGGTGGAAACGTTCGGTATCCACCCCGTTGTAGACAACCACAATCCGGTCCTCGGGTATGCCGTAATAGTCGATAATGTCCTCTTTTACCATCTCGGAGATGGCCACGATCCGCTTCACCCCTTTGCGATAGGGGGCATCCTCTACGATCCCCTCAGCCCACTGCTTAAGACTAAAAATCCTCCCTAGGAGCTTCGCCGTCCAGAGCCAAGGATTCCTATATGCCCTTAAACTCCGCCAGAACCACTTCCAGTGGACCCCGCCGTGGGGCTGCGAGAGGTCGGCCCCCCAGGTATTCCCCACCCCCATGATAACGTCGAAGTCCCCTCTTTCCATTTGTTGATGGCACCTCAAGGCAAAGGAGAGGATGCGTAGCCATTTGGGGAAAGGAAAGAGCTCTACTGTGTGAAATCGAAGACCTTCTATTCCTTCATCAAAATGGTGCGCAAAGACATGCACCTCGTGTCCTTTCATAGAAAGGAACTGCATCAAGTCTACAAGATACCGTTCCGCCCCCCCCTTAGAGGGGATAAAATCCCTGATTCCCAGGGCGATCCTCATGAGTGAAACCCTGCCAGAATCTGGTGATAAAAGGCTTCCACCTCCTCGGCCTGACGCTCCAGGCGGAACTCTTTGCGGGCCGTCTCATAGGCGGCCTTCCCTATTGAATGGCGTAACCCTTCATCCCGCACCAGGGGCAAGAGGGCCCGATAGATGGCCTGTGGAGTCTCCTGTACGACAAATCCGGTGACCCCGTCCTGCACCAGCTCAGGGAGCATGCCCTTCCTCGTCACCACTGTCGGCTTGCCCATGGCCATGGCATCACGCAGGGCGCGGGCCGTTCCATCGGAACCAGGGGTAAGCAGGCAAAAGACATCCATACAGGCAAGGGTATCGACATAATCATCCATTCGATATCCGGCCAAGATCACATGAGAAGCAATCCCCAGACGCTCCATGGGTTCGATGACGCTTTGTTGCATCTGGCTGCTGTGACCTACCAATAAAAGCCTTACCTCGGGAACATCGCTAATCAGATGCGATACGGCTTCCAAAAGGATATCGGTCCTTCTGTATCGCTGAAACCTGGCCACAATTCCTACGACGGGAGCAGTGGGGGAGATCCCGAAAACCGCCCGCATATCTTTGTACCCCCCCTGGGGATCAAACCTGGTGAGATCCACGGCGGTAGATATCTTGGTCACTGCTTCAGGAGGAAACCCCAAGCCCTTCACCAACCTCTCCCTATTCCCGTCAGAAAAGGTAATCAGACCATCGGTAAGGCCCCTGAAAAACCACGTGCTGATAGGATCCGTTTTCAACGAATCCCGTTTATGATCAGTCCGTATCACAGGTGGACGTCGCTTGGAAAACCTTGCCGCCAATCCCCCCACGATATGATCATGAGAATTATGAACGTTGATGATATCAAATTGTTCACGGTCGATATAGCGCGCGATGCCCCTGATATCAGAGATAATATCTTTCAGGCGATATAGGTGATGCGCTTTGGAAATAGGGGCAAGATGAAAGGTATCCACCCCCTTGAAGGCTTGTTTTCTCAACTCCTTCTCTATGCTCTCCGCAGTCTCGATAGGGGGGCGCCGATAGGCCAGGACTACCTCGTGGCCTCGCTGGTGGAGGGCAGAACAGAGGTTTACCACCGGCTCGGCCGGCCCTGTCCACTTCCAATCGGAGAAGAGGTGGAGGATCTTCATGCTTCACTCTCAAAGAAGCCCCCAACAGCCCCCGCCACCTCCTCTATCTCGCGTTCGGTCATCTCGGGGAAGCAGGGGAGGGACAAGACCTCCCGGCAGGCCCCTTCACTCATGGGGAGGTCCCCTTCACGATACGGCAATTCACCGTATGCCTCCTGGAGATGGATGGGAAGAGGATAGTGAATGAGCGTCCCGATGCCTTTGTGGTGCAAAAACCTCTGGAGGGCGTCCCTTTGGGCCGTGCGGATGACATAGAGGTGATAGACGTGGCGCGCGTCCTCCTTTTCGGCGGGACAGGTAATCCCTGCCTCTTCGAACAGCTTCGAGTACCTCAGCGCCCGCTCTCTCCTTTCATTATTCCATTGATCCAGATACCTCAATTTGACCCGAAGTATGGCCGCCTGGAGTTCATCCAGGCGGCTGTTGCCCCCCTTCATGATGTGATGATATTTTTGCGCCTCTCCGTAGCAACGTAGCAGCCGCAGCTTCGCATAGATGTCTCCGTCATCGGTCACCACCATCCCCCCGTCGCCATAGCCCCCCACATTCTTGGTCGGATAAAAACTGAAACAGCCCGCCAGGCCGAATGAACCGACCTTTTTCCCTCGGTATTCTGCACCGTGAGCCTGGCAGGCATCTTCAATAACAATGAGATCGTAACGCTTTGCAATATCCATGATGGCGTCCATCTGCGCAGGGTGGCCATAAAGGTGTACGGGGACGATGGCTTTGATCCTCCGGTGCGCCTTTTTCATCATGCGGTCTTTTACCAGGCGTTCTAAGGCGTTTGGATCGATGGTATATGTTTCGGGATCGATGTCCACAAAGAGGGGTTTCGCCCCCACGAAAGAGACGGCCAAGGCCGTGGCAATAAAGGAATTGGCCACGGTAATAACCTCATCCCCCTCTCCGATGCCGGCGGCCCGCAAGGCCAGATAAAGGGCGTCGGTCCCTGAACCAACGCCGACCCCATACCGGACTCCGCAGTAGCGCGCGAACTCCTTCTCAAAGGTCGAGACCTCCTCCCCTAAAATAAAAACCCCCTTGTCGTAGACCTTTTTGGTAGCGGCGAGAATTTCCTCTTTAATCCTCCGGTATTGCCTCTGCAAATCTAAAAAGGGGACCATCGCAATCATCCACCGCGGCTCACCTGGCCTAGGCCGTGAGTCATTAACTCCAATATGCCTTTTTGTGCTCCTTATAAAATTCGATCGTTCTTTTAATGCCCTCATCCAAAGAGGTCTGAGGGCTCCAGCCCACCACCCGCTTGATCTTGGTTATATCCGTGTAGTAATCCCCCGGCTCCACCTCTTTTCGTTCCGGGGTAAATTCGGTAAAGTCCACACTGCCGCTGCCCACGATATCTACAATTTTCCTGGCGATGTCGATGAAATTGATGGGAACTCCCGTGCCGACATTAAATACCTCTCCATAGGCCTGAGGGCAGGTTGCCACCATCAACAAACACTCCACCAAGTCCCCTACGTACAGAAAATCCCTTAAAATCATCCCATCTCCAAAGACCGGTATAATCTCATCATCCATGGCCTTTCGGATGAACCAGTTCATCACCCCGAATTCATCGTGTTGCATCTGGTGACGCTCACCGTAGGTATTGGTAATCCTGAGACAAACCCCTTGGACCTTATGGATGTCGTGATAGACGAGGATCATCTTCTCCGCCGTCAGGTTGGTCACGGCATATATCCCTTTAGGATTTGTGGGATGGTTTTCATCGACGGGCAGACGGACACTTGCCCCGTACTCCCCCCTGGTCCCTGAAAAAATGATCCGGGCATCCCTATTGAATCGCCTGCAGGCCTCCAACAAGACCAACGTCCCCCGACAGTTGATGTCGAGATCCTGGATGGGATTGCGGACGCTCTCGACATGATTTACCTGGCCAGCCAAATGGAAGATATAATCCTGCCCCTGTACCAAGTGGTCCATAGAGAGCTGGTTTCTCACATCACTGAAATTTACGTGGACCTTATCGGCAATGGGGGAGATGTTGAACAAATTCCCTCCTTGGCGGGGAATCATGTTGTCCACCAGGGTGACTCGTGCCCCCTCCTCCACCAGCCTGATGGCGAGGTTGCTTCCGATAAAGCCCAAGCCGCCGGTGATCAGTACCCGTTTCCCCTCAAAGGTCTTTTTGCCTACCATATTATTCTTCCCGTAACCCCTTTTGCCGTTCCCACAGCTTAGCATGTTTGATAAACACATAAAACATGGTGGAGACAATAATTACCAAACCGGGTATCCCGTCCAGGAAACCCCTTTTGAAGACATACTCCTTTATAAAACGAAAGGGTGGATTCAGCAACATATGTACGAGGCTAAACCGTTTACCCCCTTGAAGCATATCCTCTGAGGCGATCTGAGAATATCTGTCGATGGTCTGAATTTGATCGGAAATGTCTCTGTACGTGTAGTGGTAATAATGATTCTTCAAGTTCTTGATCTTTCCATTCACCTTCACCTTGGCATGCAGACCACCTTCCCATTGCCCTTTGTTTCGATCGTAGATCCTGATCTCATAATCTGGATACCATCCGCCGTATTTTATCCACCGCCCCAGGTAATAGGTACGGCGATGCACGATATAGCCGTCCCACTCGCCCTTGTTCCTCCCCAACTCCTCCTTGACTTCCCGGGCCAACTCAGGGGGGACCTCCTCATCGGCATCCACAAACATCATCCACCGGTTGGTCGTCAGGTCAGCGGCATACTGATATTGATCCTGATGGCTCGTCCAGGTGCGCTGGTAGACCAGATCGGTGAATCGGCGACATATCTCCACTGTCCTATCGGTGCTGTAAGAATCTACGAGCACCAATTCATCGGCCCACCGGATACTCTCTAAGCACCGCTCAATGGTCCTCTCGTTATTAAAGGTAAGGACGTAAACAGAGATTTTTCCCATTATCCTTTTACCGATACGGTTCTCCTGTGTATTTGCGCACCTACCGTACGATAGACCTCTTCAACCTCTATCAGATCCATACACCGGTGATCTACGGGGCATACCCTTTTGAGGCAGGGGCTGCAGGAAACTTTCTTGCGGATGACCACGTGTCCTTCCCCCAGGGGCGAGGTCGTCCGGGGATCGGTGGGGCCGAATATGGCCACCACCCGCGTGCCCGCACCTGCTGCCACGTGCATGGTACCGGTGTCGTTGGTGACCAGCACATGACAGTGGCGTAGCAGGGCCGCCAACTGCAACAACGAGGTCCGGCCCGATAGATCGAGGCATCCTGCACCAATCCCTCGGGCAATAACGGCATTTAATGCCTTTTCTTGGGGGCGAGAGGAGCCAAAGATGATGATAGAAGCCCCATAGCCATCTCTTACCCTCCTCCCCAATGCCACAAACCGCTCCGAAGGCCAACACTTGGCCTCTCCATACGTGGCGCCGGGGTTAAGACCGATGAGCACCCTGCCTTTCAGGCCATGGTGCGAGAGGAACGTAGTGGACCAACTTTCTTGTTTTCCGTTAAGGGATAATGAGGGCAAGGGAGGGGAGGGACAACGGCCCAAGCGCTCTACGAGATGGAGATAGTAGTACATGCGGTGCCGGCTCAAAAGCCCGGGAGGACAGTCGATCCCTTCGGTGAGGAGCAAATTTCTGCCCTCACCGTTATAACCAATGCGATGAGGAACCCTCCCTAAAAAGACCATCAGGGCAGAGCTAAAGGAGCGAGGGAGGATGACCGCGAGGTCTATTTCTTTCTGTTTGATGTATCGCCCTATCCGCACCTCACCAAAGATCCTCTTTGCACCGGTGGGCATATCATACGGTATCACCTCATCGAGGTCTGGATTGGCCTTCCAGAGTTCGGCAAGACGGGATTTGACCAAGACTGAGATATGGGCGTGCGGAAAGAGGCGGCGAAGGGAATGGACCACGGGAAAGGACATGATGGTATCCCCTACCCAATTGGTTCCCTTGACCAAAAGTCTTTGTACGCCCTTATAACTTCCTCTCATCGCGACCAACTTCGATAAAAATTATACAAATGATTGTAAAGTATTAGTTAACCATAGGGCTGTAACGATGTCAACTTCTTCTTTTTTTTTATACATTTCTATACAAAAAGCTTGACTTTTCCGTTATATTATTATAAACTTATACATCGCATTTACAAAAAAGGAGAGATGGTGCCAAGGGTATATTATTATGTAGTTGTCTTTCTCGCGATAGCCATCCTCTTCCCCGCCACCCCCCGGGTAGTCTTCGGTTTAATATCCATCCTCTCTGTCACCGATCCCCTTCCCCTGACTGAAACGGTTGAAAAACAAGATCAGACGGCCGCTATACCCAACATAGCAGGGGCGGAGAGAATCGTTGATATTGACTCACGGATGACCTATATAGGTGACGATAAGGGGGGCAATCTGGAGTATACCAAGGAATTCATCTTAAGATCAGTAGGAAGTAAAAATACCCTCTGCTTATGGGTAGCAGGAATGGTTGCTGCGCACAACGATAATGAAAGTGTAGACTACCAAAACGGTTTCTTTACCAATAAATTATATATCAACGGGAATTATATCGATAACCTCAACAATTACGTTTATCAGGAAGAAGATAGAACATTCAGGACCATCCTGGTCCCCCTCCCCTCACACGCCTTGCGCTCCGGGATCAACAAGTTGATGATCACGGCAGAGTGTCCCAAGCGCGGCAATCACGATGATTTTGCCTTAAAGGAAATAAAACTCTTGCAGCGGTAGCGGGTAAGCAATATCTTAATCTTTGTGCTCCTAAAACCCAAGGGTGAAACCACTCAGCTTCTTCCATCTCCTTACCTCCGTCAACACTTTCAAAAAATGATTGACAAATTCATATCTTTTATATAATAAATCTATATTCTTCTTCATTACGTTTAGTTATCAACGATATTTTAACCTTTGTCTAGCAAAAAGGTGAGGACAAAAAATAGGGGGATACTATTATATAATGAGATCTTTCCTGTTATGGATGGGGATTGTCCTCCTTTTCATTCCTACAACCACCACCGCAATCGATTGGGAAAAAGGCGCTCTTAATGTCTATCTCTCTTCAGAGGGTTACTATCATGATGTCACGGGGAACGAGGACAGGTCCTCTTTGGAGGAAGGCTGGTTCTACCTGGAAAACCTGATCCTTGATTTCAACCAAGAGCTTGCCGAAAAGGCCCAGTTTCAGGGGTACGCCCACGTCAGGAGCAGCAACGATCCTCAACAGCAGATCGACGGCCGAGATTGGATGTTCGTGGAGGGTTATGCCCGCCTCGCGGATGATCTCAATGCGCCAAATATCTATGAGGTGTTGGCCGGAGACTACGCCGAGAGCTATACACCCTATACCCTCAATACCTACCTTTTGGGGGCAAAGGCCTTTTATAAATACAACGATTGGATGAAGGTCTCAGTCCTCTATGGAAGAAACCGTGACGAGGACCTGGACCATTATGTCCGCAACACGGGAGGGGGAAGGGTGGAGTTTTACTACCAGAACTACCTTACCATTGGCGGCACCTTCGTCTATACCGATGTCGCGGGGGACTCCCTGAGGTCCGACTCGCCGGTGGGAGATCAGCTCAATCAGGTGTTTGGGGGGGACCTCCACTTGAACCTCTGGGGCGACAGGATCCATCTCAATGCGGAGTACGCCCGGAGCATGTATAACGACGATGAGCGGGATGAGACCCTGAGAGATCAATATGACAATGCCTATTTGGTGAGGGGAGACATCAGCCCTGCCGAAAATCTAACGATCAGTGCCGAGTTTGAGCGGGTGGAGCCCTGGTTCAATACGGTCCTGGGTGCCGCCTCACCGGATATGGAGCGGGTAAAGGGACAGATAGATTACGCCCCCTGGTATTGGTTGACTACGATGCTCTTGTACGAATATTCTTTTGATAAACTCAATGACCATTCATTAGCCGATCACCGCACCCATACCCATCTGACCTCTTTCAGTTCCAGCGTGTACCCTTTTTATCAGAGGGAGGATGCGTGGAACAGCTTCACCGTCAACCTCCAGATAGATCACTCCACATACTACACAAAGGATCACCCTCGCACGACGGATTCAGATGATCTGATGCTCAACCTGAGCCTTTCCCAAAGCTTCACTCACTGGAATTATTCCCTCGGCTATACCTATAGCCGAAATTGGAACTGGGTCGACAGGACCACGGAGTTCTCGAGCCACACCCCCTCTTTAAATATAGGCATCACCTACCCCTGGCTGGCCCTGGATTGGGCATGGACCGGCTACGGAAGCTATGAGTATAGAGAGTATATCCTCTCAGGCCTGATCGATCGGATCTACAGTGGCGGTGTGGGCCTCTCTCTCGCCTATGAACGGACCAGATCAACACTGAGCCTTAATGTGGCCATCGAGTACTACGACAACGCCTCAGGTTCGGTTTTGGGGACGCCGGACAACATCAGCCGCACGTACAGCGCCGTCTTCGACCAGGTGTTGTGGGAGAGAGAGTACCTCACCGTCAACCTGACCCTCAGCGCGAGTTATCGGGATTACGACGAGGATGTCCATGACGAGGACTACACCGAGGGCGTCTACTACTGCGGTCTTACGCTGACGTTTTAATGAACCTTCGGCAGACTACAGAGAACCAACTATATAGTTGCCGAAACGATATATGAGGAGGAATACCATGTTCATAAAAAGAAGGCTCTATCGGTGGAGTATAAGCGGCTTTCTTGTTCTATCCTTACTGACTGTAGCCTGGGGAGCCGCCCCCGAAGAACCGACCGTTACCATGGCCAAGATTGGCAAGAAGGACCTAGTGGGAAAAGCCGAGGTGACAATCATTAAGGATGACCTCACCCGTGAACGCAAGGCCCTCATAGTGGGATTGGCCGAAGGGGGAAAGACAGCCGTTGAAAGGGTAGAGGTCTCCCTGGACGGTGGGCAGATGTGGAAGGAAGCGACCGGGCGTGAAAAGTGGCACTACGAGTTTCTTCCCCTCCCCAATTATACCTACTATCTCACCCTCCGGGTCTTCAACGCCGATGGCGTCGTCTCCAATCCGAAGCGGTTCGGCATAACCCGGCTCACCTATCTCCCTCTCACCCTGTCGGAATTAATCCAGCAGCAAGCGGATGAATTGGCCAGGGCATATATGTCTAAAAACCTGCAAAAATACATGGGTCTTATCTCCAGGGACTATCAAAACATCCCACGGGGGTGGCACAGGCTGCGCAGGGCCATTGAGAACGACTTTAGGTCTCTGAACAACATCGTCCTGCGCTTCACCGTCAACCAGGTCTATGAGCTTCAAGGGGCCGTCATGGCCGATATCTACTGGCGGCTCACCTATGCCGGCCTCCTCGAGCCCAAGGAAGGGTATGTGGAGATCCACTTTGACCCGGCGGACCAATTAAAGATTATCCTACAGACAAAGGATCTCTATTTCGGGGCAGCACCCATCGGGCATGATGGGACAGTTCAGATAAATCCCTTAGCTGCGTCGGTATTCGAATTCATTGTTACTGATCTGGACAAAATCGGGGCCGGCTTTATCACCGTGAGAGTAAGATATGTTCGTAGCGGCGGCGCTGTGCAGTTTGACGGTAATGTAACGCTGACAGAGACCCCACGCAGTTCAGGGAGGTTTGTGGGATCACGCTTTTTCCCCACCACAGTTAATGATACTGTTACCGTCACCTATACAGATGAGATTACTACGGATTGGAGGAGGAATGTGCGCCGCTCTGACACCTTTGTAGCACCATAGGACGTGCAGAATAAAGCATGATACTCTTAACATTATGGTAATTTTAAAAATAAATTCAGGGCGTACAATTACATCTATCAACATACATGAGGTCTTCTTGTACTAAGAGCAAGTTCAAAACGAACCTCCTCCTGAGGCTGTCCATTAACTACTCAGCTTCATGTCGCAGCTCTATGGTGGCTGATAGTGTGGCCACCATATAAAAATTAGCATGAACCTTTGTCGCCGGACGAGAAACATATAAGTACGATGGTTCACATAACAGGAGGTGAGAGCAATGGCCGAGAGAAAGAGATGCTATCGGTATGTCTTGAACGCTATTGTATTAATCCTGCTCATATCGCCGGCCTGGGGCGCGGCGCCTCATAAAACGAATAAACCGAGCATCACCTCCGCCGCCATCGGCAAAAAAGTCCTCAAAGGAGCGACCGGAGTTACCATCATCAAGAGCGATCTCACCCCCAGCGGCGAGGTCCTCATTGTGGGGAAGACCGACGGTGGCGGCGGCGGAGGGGTCCCAAAAGTAGAGGTCTCCCTGGACGGCGGCGAGACATGGAAGACGGCACAAGGAGGGGAAAGCTGGCGCTATCGCTTTATTCCCGTTGCCAATAAGGACTATGAACTGACGCTCCGAGTCATCAACACAGCCGGTGTTATCTCCGATCCGAAGGCGTTCGGGTTTATACCGCTCACTTATCTCCCCATCACCCTGTGGGAATTAATTCAAAAACAAACCGATGAGCTGGCCAAGGCCTATATGTCCAGGGACCTGGAGCGTTATATGGGGTTGATCTCCAAAGACTACCAGCAATATCCCCGTGGTTGGCAGCGATTGCGCAGAACCATCCATAACGACTTCAAGTCCCTGAACAACATCGTCCTGCGCTTCACCGTCAACCAGGTCTATGAGCTGGAGGGTGCCATCATGGCCGAGATGCAGTGGCGTCTCACCTATGCAGGTCTCCCCAAGCCTGAGACGGGATATGTGGAGATCCACTTCGACCCTACAGACCATCTCAAGGTCGTACTCCAGGAAAAGGATCGGTACTTCGGTGCGGCAGCCCGGAGGGGACCGTAACGCTTGGTCATGAAGGAGGAAAGATGCAATTCCACGCCTCAATCTTCTTTCCATGGAGATTGGGGCTTTGTATTTCACAAGAGGGGCAAAACCCCCTTTGAACCTTTTTCACTGTGAGGGGACTTATTTATTGAGAACGCATAATCGATCATTGGAAGATGGGAGGCTTTTGGAGTTGATAGCAGCGGGCGATCACCAGGCCTTCCGTGAGATCTACGATAGATATTATAAGAGGATATATCTCTACTCCTATCGCCTGCTCGGTGAGGGAGAGGGAGCTAAGGAGGTGGCCAATGAAGTCATGCTGGAGATCTGGAGAGGGGCCAAACGGTTCAGGGGTGAATCCAAGCCCTCCACCTGGATGTTCGGCATCGCCGTCAACAAGGTTCGCAAGAAGATCAAGGGGAAATTGCCCCCCTATGAGGACCTGGAATCCGTGGGCGAAGAGGCTGGTGAGCGAAGCGCCCCGGATACAGCAACATATCAATCTGAATTGCGAGAGCGGATGCGGACGGCCATCAATAGCTTGAGCCGGGAACATCGAGAGGTGCTCGACATGACCTATTATCAGGGGCTCTCCATCAAAGAGATCGCCGCAATCATGGGGTGCCCGGCCAATACGGTCAAGACCAGGATGTTCTACGCCCGCAAGCGATTGGGAGGAATCTTACAGCACATGGGCATAGGAGGTGAGGCATGAAACCCAACAAAGACACGGCGGGCCGCTGCCCCGAGGGAATGGACCTGCTCCTTCCTTGGTATCTCAACCGGACGTTGGAGAAAACGGAGCACGAGACAGTCAAAAAACACCTCCGAAGCTGCTCCATCTGTCAAGAGGAGTTTGCAGCGATCAAGAGAGAACAGAAAGGCTATCAAGCAATTGCCGAAGAGGTCCCCGTCCCCCAGACCTTCCCCCATCTCATGGCGGAAATTGAAAAACGAGAGAGAACGATCTGGGGGCGGATCGCCGCCCTCATCCCCAGACCGCAGCCCACCTTTGCCGCCGCGCTCATCGCCACGCAGTTCATCGTGATTGTGGGACTCGTAGGCCTCCTCGCCCTCAATCCCTGGGGTGCGGGGGAGCGGTTCTATCGCACCCTCTCAGGTCCGGCGGCCATTGAAAGTAACGGTCCAAGATTATCCATACTCTTTCAGGATGGAGTCCAGGAAAAAACGGCTCGAGAGGTCATCCTGGAGATCAACGGGACCATTGTCAGAGGCCCCTCCCCTCTGGGGGTCTATACCGTGGAGCTGCCATCTGAGATGAACCCGGAGGAACTCCAGGGGGTCATCGCATCCCTGCGGCACAAGGGGGACATCATCAGGTTCGTGGAGGTGGAGGAAGGGTGAAATGTCCGTATATCTTCGATCGGCCCTCGTCGTATTCATCTGCTGTAGCAGTCTTTGTCCTCTCGTTTCACACGCTGCCCAGAAACCCGCTCTGACGAGGGGACCGGATTGGTTCCTGACAGAAATTACCCCCTCCTCAAAGGCCGTCACGAGGGGACAAGAGGCCGCCTTTGACATCCAACTGACAAATCTTACCGGCTCCCCTTACCAACGCGTCGAGGTATCCGTTATCCCCACAGCGCAGCATCACAAGAAATTGTTTGATACCAAGTCCTCCCACCTCCAAACAGTCCAACCCCAGCAGAGCTTCACGGCGCGAGTCGGCGTCACGCCCACCTCTCAAGCCCCCCCGGGGACATACACCTTTTGCACTGTCGTCGCAGTACCGGGGTGTCCTCCTTTTATTATCAAAACCGGCCCTCGGGTACAGGTCATCCGCGTCACAGAGGACTTCCACCTGAAATCGATAGTCCCCAAGGAGGTTTTGATAACGGTACGGAGCGATAAGAGGTCCGTACGAGCCCTCCTGGAACGATTAAGGCGGTCCTACCGCCTGGAGGTGACAGAGGTCGCCGAACTGAGCTCGTTGGGAAAATCCCTCGTCCGCCTGCGGATACCGGACGGGCGAGCCGTCGAGGAGGTCATGGAGGTCCTCTCCCAAGACCCCTACGAGCTGTCCCCCCAACCCAACTACCACTACCGGACCTGTGGGACAAAGGCAGACCCCCTCGCAGATCTGCAATATGCCTTCAAGGCCATAGGAGCAGATCAACTGCCAACCGGCATAGATGGCAGGGGGGTTAAGGTAGCCATAATAGACACCGGAGTCGATTACCTGCACCCCGATCTCAAGGGTAAGATCGCACACAAAAAGGATGTCACGGGGGGCAAATCATTTCAGTACGACCTCCACGGTACCGCCCTGGCCGGGATCATCGCAGCACAGTGTAAGAACGGCATTGGTATCTGCGGCCTGGCCCCAGGGGCGACGATCGTGGCCGTCAAGGCATGTCGCCCCATCACAGAAGGTAAGATAACCGCCAGGACCACCTCATATTGGCTCTCCCAGGGTATCGATTATGCCGTCGTCCAAAAGGTCAAGGTGATAAACCTCAGCCTGGGAGGACCGAAAGACCCCTTAATAACCGACCTCGTCAAAGAGGCCTTCGCACGAGGTATCATTATCGTGGCGGCGGCCGGTGACAAAGGTCTTGCTACCTACCCCC
>Ga0315551_10000831_pt1 | contig 24126 bp, 21 predicted proteins | sample SalMarSW160290MG_FD_203678 | JGI IMG/M metagenome (GOLD analysis project Ga0315551, IMG submission 203678) | Salt marsh sediment microbial communities from the Plum Island Ecosystem LTER, Massachusetts, United States - Salt Marsh Sediment SW1602-90 ...
AAAAAGCTTTCCCAGCTGGTTGTCGACTTTGAAGAGATCGAAGAATTGGATATCAATCCCCTCATTGTCTATGAAAAAGGTAAGGGATGCAAGATTGTCGATGCGCGGATCATCTTGAGTAAGGAATGAGTATAAGCTGCTCCTTTGCATGATTATAATATAGATTTCTGGGAATGGCTTCACTTTCTTCAGGTTCTTAACACCATCCCTTCAACACCTTTCCCAGCGGCTGAGAAATTCGCTCGGGGTCAGACCTTTTTTTCCGGCTGAACTGCTCCTCGCTCATCTCTATGAACCTCTGGATATCACATGAATATTACACAATATGAGAAAATATCCATATATGTATCTAAATTGACAATCCCAAAACCCCTGTTATAATAGGTTGTTCTATGGCTATTTTTAAGAGGGAGAAAAAGAATAGAGTCTGTGTGATAGGTCTGGATGGGGTCCCCTACTCTCTCCTCTCGGATCTTGCCCATAGAGAGATCATGCCTACTGTATCCGGTCTCCTGGAGAGAGGCCATCTTCACCGCATCAAAGCCAGCCTCCCAGAAATTTCTGCTGTCAGCTGGTCAAACTTTATGACTGGAACAGATTCTGGCTCTCACGGGATATTTGGCTTTACTGATTTGAAAAAAAATTCTTATGAGCTGCGTTTTCCTAATTTCCTTGATCTTAAGAAGGATACGTTCTGGGACAGGCTTGGGGAGAAGAACAAAAGATGCATCATCGTCAACCAACCTTCCACTTATCCCGCCCGAAAAATCAGAGGAATCCTGATTTCCGGGTTTGTAGCCATTGATCTCTCCAAGGCTGTCTACCCCATTAACCTTAAGACTTCCCTGGAAAAGATGGGCTATCAAATAGATATTGACACCTATAAATCCCGAAATGATCATGAATTCCTCTGGCAAGAACTGGACAGAACCCTGAGCAGTCGAGTCAAAGTCTTTGATACTTTGTGGAAAGAAGACTGGGATTATTTTGAATTAGTGATTACAGGAACAGACAGGCTTCATCATTTTCTCTGGAATGCTTATGCCGATCAAAACCATCCTTATCACCAGAATTTTATGGATTATTATCGTCGGCTGGATGAGGTTATCTCCAGGATCATTACAGCCTTCCGTAAAATTAACAAAGAGGAGGATGGCCTTTATCTTCTTTCAGACCATGGATTTATGGCTATCCACCAAGAAGTCCAGCTTAATGTATTTTTGGAAGAGGAAGGTTACCTGAAATTCAAAACCAAGTCTCCTCAGAATCTTAACGAAATCGATGAGTCAAGTTATGCCTTTGCTTTGGATCCCAACCGCATCTACCTCAATCTCAGAGGAAGATTTCCTCAAGGACGCGTGGAAGAGTCGGAAAAGAAAAATGTCAAACAGGAGCTTGCTGACAGACTTAAGAATTTGGAATACAACGGAAAAAGTGTGGTCAGAGAAGTTTTTGATGCTCAAGAGGTTTACTCCGGTCCTTACCTTCCAGATGGTCCTGACTTAATCGTCCTTTCTGAGCCAGGATTCGACATGAAAGGGTCAGTCAAGAAAAAGGAAATCTTCGGACGCTCTTCTCTCCAAGGAATGCACACATGGGATGATGCCTTTTTCTGGTCGAAAAGAGAACATGGTTCAGATCTAACTATCTCTGATCTGGCCTCTATCATCATGGTACATTATGAATGATTAGAATGGCATATAGGTTAAAAATTATTGCCCTCTTGCTTCTGGCATTTCCTCTAGTTGCTCATGCCTATATCGGGCCAGGGGCTGGGTTTGCTTTTTTATCGTCTTTTCTTGTCCTCTTTCTCACATTCTTTCTGGCCATATTCTCCTTTCTCTCCTGGCCGTTTCGCCTCATCTTGAGGATGATAAGAGGTCAAAAAGCTTTCAAAAAAAGCAAAATCCATCAATTAATCATCCTCGGTCTGGATGGCTTAGAACCAACTCTGGCCGAGAAATTAATGACAGAAGGAAAGCTTCCCCATTTTTCCAAGCTGAAAAAGCAGGGGACCTATCGAAGGCTTCAAACCACAACTCCCGCCATCTCTCCTGTGGCCTGGTCCTCCTTCATGACGGGTGCACATCCTTCCAAGCACAACATCTTTGATTTTCTCACCCGAGATCCGAAGAGCTATCTACCGGACCTCTCTTCGGCTGAGATAGGGAAGCCTAAACGGGTCCTCTCTGTGGGTAGATACAATATCCCCCTCTCCAAGCCTTTAATTAGAGGATTGCGAAAAAGCGTTCCCTTCTGGAAAATATTGGGAGAAAATGGAATATTAAGCACCGTGCTCAGAGTTCCCATCACCTTCCCTCCCGAAAAATTCCGAGGTCATCTTCTCTCAGGGATGTGTGCGCCTGATTTGAAGGGAAGCCAGGGAACCTTCTTTTTCTATACCTCAGATGAGGAAAAAATCAAAAAACGAGAAGGCGGAATCAATATTCCCATCACCATTCAAGATGACAAAATCGAAACTTATATCTCTGGCCCTGAAAACACCCTTCTTAAAAATAATGGAGAGATTCGTCTTCCCTTGATTATTACTCTGGATAAAGAGAAGAAGGAAGCCTTGTTGGAGGTTTCAGGCCAGAAATTAAGGCTGAAAATAAAGACGTTCTCTGATTGGATAAGGCTAACCTTCCGGCCTGGCCTGGGGATGAAGATCAAAGCAATTTGTCGTTTCTATATTTCTTCGATTCATCCTCATTTCGAGATGTATATTACTCCACTCAACATCGACCCTGAAAAGCCTGCTCTCCCCATATCCCATCCTTTTATTTATTCTGTTTATCTGGCCAAACTCTTGGGAAGCTTCATCACTCTGGGTGAGGCTAATGATACCTGGGCCCTCAACGAAGGAGTGCTCGATGAAAAGGCTTTCCTCGAACTCACCTATTCCAATCATCAAGAATGGGAACGGATGTTCTTTAACGCCATAGAGAAAACGAGGAGAGGCCTAGTGGTCTGTGTTTTTGAGACAACCGACAGTATCCAGCATATGTTTTGGCGCTACCTCGACTCCAAACATCCAGCACTCCAGAGTTCCCAGACCAGGATGAGCGCCAAGGTGATTGAAGAGCTCTATATAAAGATGGATGAGCTGGTGGGAAAAGTCCTGGAAAGGATGGATGAGAAGAGTATCCTGATAATCATGTCTGACCATGGATTCAAATCTTTCCGCAGGGGGGTCAACCTCAATTCATGGCTTTACCTCAACGGCTATCTCCATTTGAAAGAGGGGAAAGAGGAAAGCGAGGAATGGTTTGCAGATGTGGACTGGGAGAGGACCAAAGCGTATGGCGTAGGCTTGGGTGGAATTTTCATCAATCAGGAAGGACGGGAAGTAAAAGGAACCGTCAATCCTGGTTCACAGACATTGGTCCTGAAGGAAGAATTGATCAAGAAGCTCAACGGCCTGAGGGACGAGGCTCACTCTTCGGTGGCCATCAACAAAATCTTTGACCGGGATGAACTCCCTCCAGGCCCCTACAAGGAGAACTGTCCTGATCTTATCGTTGGCTACAATGAGGGCTACAGAGTTTCCTGGGGTTCAGTCACCGGAAAAGTCAACTCTGTCGTCTTTGAGGATAACCATAAGTCTTGGAGTGGAGATCACTGTATCGATCCTCGCCTTGTGCCCGGTGTTTTCTTTTGTAATAATAAAATAAACAGCCAGTCACCAGAAATCATCGATATTGCTCCCACCGTCCTCGGATTATTCGGGATTCCTGTGCCGCCACATATGGATGGGAAAGGATTGATAGATGTCGGAAACTTATCTTATGGTAAAATAGAAAATAAAAAGAGAATAAAAAAATGAAGCATATAACACGAAGAGAATTCATCAAGTTTGGTGTCACATCAGGTTCTTTGTTAGCTTTAGGAAGTGGCAAAGACCTGATCACAAAAACTACGGGCAGTAAAGAGACAGTCAAGAAAGTCCTTATCCTTGGCCTTGATGGGATGGATCCCCATCTGCTCAGTATCTGGATGAAAGAAGGGATTCTTCCCCACTTCCAGAGGCTCGCCAGTGAAGGAGATTTCCGGGCCCTCAGGACAAGCATCCCTCCCCAGAGCCCGGTGGCATGGTCCAACTTCATCACAGGCATGAATCCCGGAGGCCATGCTATCTTTGACTTTATCCACAGAGACCCTGAGAGCTATATTCCTCTTTTTTCAGCATCCAGGACAGAGGAGGCCTCCAAGACGATTTCCATAGGCAACCTTGTACTTCCCCTCTCCGGAGGCAAGGTCAATCTTCTGCGAAGAGGCAGGGCTTTCTGGCAGATTCTGGAAGACTACGACATTCCCGCTACTGTCTTCAAGATCCCTTCCAATTATCCTCCCGCCTCCACCCGCCAAAAAACTATATCAGGAATGGGAACACCGGACATCCTGGGGACGTATGGGATTTTCAACTACTATACTACCGAAGCTAAAGAGATTAATGAGGACATAGGAGGAGGAAGGATTCATCAAGTCTATATAATCGGAAACAGGGTGGAAGCCAAGCTTCCTGGGCCGACTAACACTTTCAAGAAGGACAGACCCGAATCCTCCATCGATTTCACAGTCTTCATCGACCCCGTTCATCCTGTGGCCAAGATTGCGATTCAAGATCACGAAATCATCCTTAAGGAAGGAGAATGGAGCGGGTGGAAGAGAATCCATTTTAGTATGATTCCTACCCAGAGTGTAAGCGGAATCTGCATGTTTTATCTTAAACAGATTCATCCGGAATTCAAGCTTTATGTTTCTCCGATAAACATCGATCCCGCCCAGCCTGCTCTTCCCCTTTCCACACCCAAGGATTATGCTCAGGAATTGGAAGAGATTTTTGGACCCTTTTTCACCAAGGGTCTGCCGGCTGATACATCAGCTCTGAATAATGACGTGCTCGACGATGGGGAATTTCTGGAGCAGGACGATTTTATCTTGGAGGAAAGGAATAAGATTTTTGACTATGAACTGGATAGGTTTGACTCAGGTCTTCTTTTCTACTATGTCTCCAGCACAGACCAGCGACAGCACATGTTCTGGCGGCTCATTGATAAAGAGCATCCCTCCTATGACCCTGCCTTAGCCTCCAGATATGGGAACACCATCAGAGATATTTATGTGCAGATGGATAATCTGTTGGCAAGAGCCATGCAAAAAGTCGATAAAGATACGCTCATCATGGTTCTTTCTGATCATGGATTCACTCCTTTCCGCCGCGGTCTGAACCTGAACACATGGCTCAAAGAAAATGGATACCATCGCTTGATTAACAACTGGAAACAAGGCCAGGAGTCCTTCTTCCTCAACACCGATTGGTCAAGGACTCAGGCTTATGCCTATGGACTCAATGGCCTTTATATCAATCAAAAGGGAAGGGAAACAGAAGGGATTGTCAAACCTGGAGCTGAAAAAGAGGCGTTGGTCAGAGAAATCGCCCGCAAGCTGGAGGATTTCAGGGATCCTCAAACCGGCGAGAGGGTTATCCTTCGTGCTTACGTGGCCAGGGATGTTTATCAGGGCCCTTATGTGGAACAAGCTCCTGATATCATCGTTGGTTACAACCGCGGGTATCGGTCTTCATGGGCCACACCTTTAGGAAGAATACCAAAGCCCCTCATCGAAGACAACGCCGAAAAATGGAGTGGCGACCATTGTATGGCTCCCGAGGTGATTCCGGGAATCCTTTTGACTAACCAAAAAATAAGAATTGCATCTCCTGCTCTTTATGACTTAACGCCTACTATCTTGAATGTCTTCGGGATCAACAAAACCAAAGAAATGATCGGGCAATCTCTATTTTCTGGTTAAGGAGAGAGAGATGAGTAAGACGAAAATAAAACTGGATAAGGAATTGATGGAAAAAGTAAAAAAGATTGCCCAAGTGGCTGGATATTCTTCCCCAGGAGAATTCATCACCCACTGTTTAGAGAAAGAGATAGGTAAGCTTGAGGAGTCGGAATCCGAGGAAGAAATCAAGAAGAAGCTAAAAGGGCTGGGATACATTTCCTAAGTCGGGTTCATTTAGCCAAGAATCTTATCCCGAATGAAGAAGAGATCATAAGATGTGGATTTTTCATTCCCTCTTCGGAAAAATCTTTGATATTCTCTTTTTCCCTTTCCGCAGCCTCAGTCCCTGGGTGGGGATGGCCTTTGTCTCCTTCTTGACCGGTCTTTTCATGCTCTATATTTTTCGATTCACTTCTAATCAGGAAGGAATACGAAAGGTCAAGAACAGGATCAAGGCTCATCTTCTCGAACTTCGCCTGTTTAAAGACAGCTTCGCCATCTCTTTTAAAGCCCAGGGAAGAATCCTGCGCCATAATCTCAAATACATCGGCTATTCTGCCCGACCGATGCTGGTTATGATCATTCCCTTGATATTGATCATCATCCATCTCAATCTCTGGTTTGGATACAAGTCCCTCTCTCATGGAGAGCGGGCAATATTGAAGCTCAAGTTGAAAGAAGGATATGATCCGCTCGAAATCGCGCTTTCTGTGGCCCCCTCTTCAGGATTTGCAATCGAGACACCCGCTCTCAGGATTGTAGAGGAGAATGAAATTAATTGGCGCTTTCGAGCAGAGGAGAAAGGAATTCGAGATATTGTACTTGTGGTCAATGGAAAGGAAATCCACAAGAAGCTTGTGGTCGAGGAGAAGTCTCTCAGCCGTATCTCGCCCACCAAAGTCAGGAATAATTTTCTGGCACAGCTGTTGAATCCAGGCGAGTCTCCTCTACCCTCCGACTGCCCGATCGAAGCCGTCGAGGTTGTCTATCCTGCAAAAAACATGAACCTTTTTGGATGGCACATTCACTGGATAATCGTCTATTTTGTACTTTCCATCATCTTTGGTTATGGTTTCAAGGGTATACTTAAGGTTGAAATCTAGGAAGAATCAAAATGAAAGGAAGGACTGATGAAGATAGAACCTTTTGAAATGGAACGTTGGCAAAGCACTTGGGAGAATGAAGTTCAGTACAATCTTTCTGAGAGCGGTGTCCATCCCCTATCTCTAGAAGCGTTGGTCCCTCAGGAGGTTCTTGAAGAGATTAAGGCACTTGAGCTAGGGTATATTCAGACAAACGGCCCGCAAGAATTAAGAGAGGCTATCTGCCGACTCTATACTGGATCGACCAAGGATAACATTCTGGTGACCACTGGCTCGTCCGAGGCCAATTTTCTGCTTATCTGGGGCACAACGGAGCCAGGGGAAGAAGTGGTCTTCATGCTGCCCAACTACATGCAGATGTGGGGTCTTTTGAGAGGATTTGGAGCATCAGTCAAGCCTCTTTATCTGCGAGAGGAACTCGACTGGAATCCAGATTTGGATGAGCTGAAGAGGATGGTGACCAAGAAGACTAAAATGATCGTTCTCACCAATCCCAACAATCCTACTGGAGCAGTGCTCGATGAAGAAGCAAGGCAAACCATCGTCGGTTTAGCCGAATGGGCCGGAGCATGGATTGTCTCTGATGAAGTCTACCAAGGAGCAGAATTAGATGGCCCTGTAACCCCCAGTTTTTGGGGAATGACCGACAGACTGGTGGTGACTAACGGGCTTTCTAAGGCATATGGGCTGTCCGGTCTTCGGGTGGGATGGATAGCGGGGCCCGAAGATTTAATCCAGCGTATCTGGCCTTATCATGACTACACTACCATATGTTTAAACGCCATGAGCAACCGGCTCGCACAGATCGCTCTTGCCAACAGGGAGAGGATTCTCCGTCGCACTCGAAGCATACTGAGCACCAACCTTCCCATCCTCCAATCCTGGATGGAAAAACAGAGAGATCTCTTTCATCTCGTCCCGCCAAAGGCAGGGGCCATCGCCTTTGCCCGCTACAATCTAGACATTCCCTCTAACGACCTAGTTGAAGAAATACGTAGCGAGAAAGGCGTGCTTCTTGTGCCTGGAAAGCACTTTTTGATGGGAAATTATCTCCGTTTCGGATATGGACTGGAAAAGGAACGATTGATCACAGCCCTTGATCTCATCGGAGAAGTCTTAAGAAATATAAAACAGGATTCCCTCTGACTCTTTCTTTATCCTTTAAGTCTGTTGAACCAGACTATCTCTTCCAGCCTCTTGCGTTTCCTCTGTCTTGAAGGTCTGCTTTGGTAATACCCCATAGAAAGGAGGGAGATGATCTTGTATTTGCTGGGGATGTTGAAAAATTTTCTTGTCCTTCGGATGTTAAACCAGCCAATCCAGCATGTTCCCAAACCCAATTCCTCTGCCTGGAGAACGATGTGTTCTCCTGCGATCCCAATATCGATGAGATAGAAATGAATTCCTTGAATCTGTTTGCCGATCCTATTGGCGATGATATCAAGCCTAGCCAGTATCAGTATGAGCACTGGCGCTTTGGCAGCAAAGCGGGAGATGGAATAGATGCCAGAAAAAGCTTCTTTGGAAAAGGCTTGCTTCACTTCTGGATCATCGATGATCAAGAACCTCCATGGTTGGACATTGTCTGCTGAAGGAGCCATCCGGGCTGATTCAATGCAGGTAAGAATTTTTTCTCTTTCCACAGGTTGATCAAGATAACGGCGAATACTTCTTCTTTCGGAAACGAGTCTCCGAAAAGAAGTTTCTTGTTTCTTCAGCCAAATCTTTTTCATCCTTTTGGTTGCCTATGCTCTTCCTGATAAGCCCTTCTGTGATCAGGTTGCCAATTATACCATGAACGTTTCCCTGGATACAGTGAGAAATCTGATTGAAGGAACAGAACTTCTTCTGAGGCTATCTGTACTTCCTGACCTTCCCACGCTGGTACGTTCATTCGTATGTTTATCTCACTTCTTGAAAAAATCATTTGCTCTTGTCATCGTTTTTTTGATATAGTCCATGGAGGTAAAAACAGTAAATAAAGAGGAGGTCTTATGAAAAAAATAACAGCCCTTGGGATCGCTCTAGTTTTTGTTTTCTTTTCATTCAGCTCCTGCAAAAAGGAAGCAGAGGCTCCAAAAGCTGGTCAAGCTTCAGTAGACGATATGCTTCGCCTCGTTCCTGAAGATGCAATAGGTGTAATCTTTATCGACTTTCACAAAGCCGTGTCCACAGAGATGGCAGACAAGGCCATCAAGGAGAGCGAAGAATACCAGAAGTACCAAGAATTTATCCAAATGACCGGTATTGATCCTCAGAAGGATATCTACTTTGTGACAGTTGCTCTCTCAGAAGTGACCAAAAAAGTAGAAGGCGGAGCCATAGTCAACATGAAATTCAACAAAGAAGCTCTGCTGACTCTGGCCAAGGCAAAGGCGGAAGAGGAGGGCCAGGAGATCAAGGAAGAAGACTATAACGGTATTCCAGTCTATGCTTTATGGGAGGAAAAAGGAGAACCCGAATATTTTGCCTTCCTGAATGATTCCAATATCGTTGTCGGAAAAGATGTGGTGGTCAAATCCGTCATCGATGTGATGCACAAGAGAAAGGAAAATGTCCTCAAAAACAAGGCTCTTTCTGATCTTATTGCCAAAACCGATAAGAATGCCATGATTTGGGGAAGTGTGCTCATACCTTCTGAAGCCATGAATAAGGTCGCCTCGGAGAATCCCATGATGGCCAATTTGCAGTCTATCAATGCAGCTTCCCTGGCCTTTGATTACAAGAATAAAAACGTCATAGCCGAAATCAAAGTGATGAGCAGTGACGAAGAGAAGAACAAGCAAGTGGCTGAGCTGTTAAACGGTTTTAAGGCCTTGGGAAGCATGGCAGCCTCCCAGAAGCCAGAAATCGGAGAGTTGATCAATAACATCGAAATCACTTCAGCCCCAGACCATGTGAAGATTTACGCCAAAGTCCCGGAAGAAGTGATCAATAAACTGAAAGAGACAAAAAAGGCAGAGTAGAAACAGGATTCTTTAGTCTAGTTCAAATATCCTCTCATCCATTCCATCAAGAGAAAAACTCACTCCTACCTGTTTAAATTTCAGATTTTCCGGAGGACTCTTCTACCTTAATCTTGAAGGATATATTCTTTTTGGGAAAAGAACAGAGCGGCCAAAAAGAGAAAAACTCCAGTAATGATAAAGAGCATCAAAGCAGCCATACCCGGAGGAGTGGGTTCCAGGCGGAAGAGGAGAAAGGAAAACCTCCCCCCCATAGGAGAAGGCAGCAGAGATTTGAGGTAATGGACGATAGCAAAGCGTTGCGTTGAGCCGGGGAAATACTGAATCACGCTCTCCCAGCCGAAACTGAAGAGGAGACCGAAGAGAATGGATCTCTTCAGAAAGGTTCCCACCAGAGTAAAAAAGGACGTGTAACAGATTAATCCCAAGATTAAAACCAGAGAGTCCCTCAGTAGAACCCTGTAAAGAGATAGGTCGAGCAGGTGTTCTACATTTAGAATCAGGAAGCTGAGAAACAGACCAACTAAAGTCATCAAGATAGTCAACAGGGTATAAGCAGCATATTTTCCTAGGATTATAGCGGTTTTGGAGATTGGCCGGGTGGTTAAATAAGTCAGTGTCTTGCTTTCTATCTCATCTGAGCAGATTGAGGTGCCGAAAAAGATGGCCAAGATGAGGATGAGGAATTGAAGGTAAAAGACCATGATCATATTGGAGAAAATGACGATGCCCTCGATGGGACGGCTGAAAGAAAAGACCTGTGAAAATTTTATGACCATGGCCATGATGAACGGGAAGAAACTGATGAGATAAAAGACCTTAGTTCTTCTTGTTTTTCGTCCCATGAAGAAGAAAAAAGAAAAGACATTCCTGATCGATTCAAGATGAAACGCGAGGCCTTTTTTTACTTTCATCCTATTTTCCTACCAAGTAGTCAAAGACTGCCTGCAGATTATCATCAGGAGATGTGATCTCCTTGACTTCGATATCATTATCGACGAAGAGGGCGGGAAGAAGGCTGAAGAATTTGTCTCTGTTGCTGGTTTCCACCAGAACGGAATCTGGATCGGATCCGAAATGGACCTTCAGGACATAGTCTTCATGGATAATTTCAGCAGCCAGCTGGCGGGGATCGCTACATTTGATAGACACAATGTGGGGATGGGTCTCGATCAGATCCCGGATATAATGAATATCTCCTTGGGCAAAAATCTTGCCTTGATGGATGAGGATAATGCGCTTGGTCATGGCTTCAATCTCAGGCAGGACATGGCTGGAGACGATGATAGTCCGCCCCTCTTTCCCGTAGGTCTTGATGAGTTTTATGATCTTTCTTCTTCCCAGTGGATCAAGACCGTTCAACGGCTCATCCAGGACGATGATCTCCGGGTAATGGGCGATAGCTTGAGCAAATTTGAGCCTCTGCCTCATGCCTCGGCTGTAAGATTTTATAACCCTGTCTTTATCATCCACCAATTCGACAATCTCCAGGGCTTCCAGGGCTTTATCTTGTGCTTCAGCGGGAGAGAAGCGATTGAGTTGAAGAAGATGTATTAGGAATTCCCAGCCGCTCATCTCCTCATAAAAAGCATCCTGTTCCGGGCAGAATCCAATGATGGAGAAGAGAGTATAGTTGTTTCGGATTTTGTCACCTTTGATAGTCACATGCCCGATGTTTGGTCTGATCTGGCCGGTGATGAGCTTGAGAAAGGTGGATTTACCGGCTCCGTTGGGCCCCAGGATCCCTGTGACTCCGTGCTCGATCTTAAGGGTTACATCGCTTAAGCCCAGTATGTTTCCGTACCACTTGGAAAGATTCCGGGTTTCAATCACGGGTATCATTTGATGATCTCCACTCCCCTCACCCTTTTTTGTAACACAACACCAGACAAAATACAGAAAAGGAAAAGCACAAGAAAAGAATAGATCCAAGGAAAGTCATAGGGCATTTTCTGGTTGAATATGGTCGTTCCCACCTGTTGGAGATTCGATTTTATGGAGAGAAGGGCAAAATATTTGTTTCCGAATATTCCGTAGAAAATTCCGAAAAGGACATCAGAAAAGATGTAAAGACCAAAGATGAAAATGCTCACATACCTTCTGTTCTTACTCAAAGAAGAAAGTAAAAGGGTGTAAAAAGAGAAAAATCCGGTGACGAAGACGGAATAGACGATGATGGCCAGAGGCAGCAAGGGAAAAGTGAGGAAGAACCGGAAGCTTCCCGAGAAGATAAGTTTCATCAGAAAGAGTATCAATCCGGGAATAAGAGTGATGATAAACAGAAAGAAGATAATAACCGAAACTTTACCCAGAAAGTAGTCCTTTTTCTTGAGAGGTCGTGCAAAATAAAGCTGGAGGGAGTTGTATTTGAGATCATCAGAGATAAGCCCTGCCCCGCAGAAAACCAAAATGATTACTATGGTAAACAAAAGGAAGTCATTGGTAAAATAAGCCTTAAAATAATTGGGGTTAATATTTATAAACTGTGTGGATTCTTTAATCATGAACTGGAAATCTTCAAGTCGCTCAGAGACGTATATCCCTACAAGGAAGACCAAAGCTGGTACAAGAGAAAGAAAAAAGAGGAGCTTGAAGAATTTTTTCCTGAAAGTCAATTTGATTCCCCACACGGTAATGGGCAGCCAGGGAAACTTACTTTCCTTTAATTCGCCTTCCCAGTGGGTGTAACCTTTTTCTTTGATGATCATCAATCTACCCCCACTACTTTAGCAAAAAGATCCTCCAGTGAGGTCTGGCTCTTGATAAAATGCCTGACTTGGGCGTCTTCTTCTGCTGCAATCCTGAAGATTTGTTGAGGGCTCTGGCCGGGCGGCATATAGACCTTAAAAAGTCCCTCTTCTGTCTCCTCCACCTTGCATTTGATGCCTGTCAGCTTCTGGAGAAAGTTTTCTTTCTCTCCTTTGATCTTTACTTCATAGAGGCTGTATCTGATCTCTTTAAGCTCTTTCATGGTCCCTTGAGTCGCCACCTTCCCTTTATTGAGGATGACTACATAAGAACAAATAGCCTCGATATCGGCCAAGATGTGAGAGGAGATCAAAACCTGAATGTTTTTTTTGGAAGAGATATCAATGATTAACTCTAGAATTTCTTTTCGCCCCTGGGGATCTAAACTGCTCGTCGGTTCATCCAGAAAAATGAGCTTCGGGTCGTGAACAATGGCTTGGGCCAGTTTAAGGCGTTGCTTCATTCCTCCTGAATAGGTCTCTACTAATCTGTATCTGCTCTCTTCCAGACCGACAAAAAAGAGGACTTCATGGGCACGTTTCATGGCCTCCTGATGAGGCATTCCGGATAGCTCTCCCAGATAAGAAGTGAAGGAGACGCCATCCATTCCCGGGATGAAACAGTCGTCTTCTGGCATGTACCCCACATAACGGCGGATGAGGGCTTGTTGATTTTTGATATCATATCCCAAGACGGTCCCCTCCCCTTTTGCTGGAGCGAGGAATCCGAGCAAAAGACGAAGAAGAGTGCTTTTGCCTGCTCCGTTAGGACCCAGAAGACCAATGGCTCCTTGAGGCAGGTCCATGGTCACTCCATCTAAAGCTCTAATTTTTCCGTAGCTGAAATGGATCTCTCTGATGACGATACTCATCTTTTCTTTTTCAATGACTTACTTAATATAATACGATAATCGATGTCAGAAGTTCCCTCAGTTCACCCTTCTTACCATAGAAGCACTTTTTTCCCCTCTCCGAAAACCAAAGCCCTGTATGCCTTCTCCACACGATCCCAATTCTCTTCTCTATCCAAGGCCCAAAATCTACCCATGACTGTAACCACTTCTCCTGTGGAGATCCTCTTGCACATCTGCTCCACTTTTTCCACATAGGCAGAACCACTTTCCGGCTTTTCCCCTCTTCGCCCGATTAAGGCGTGGACGAACACTCTTTTCAGCTTGAGAGAGCTGGCCAGCCGGAGCAATGCTTCAAGATGTCTGATGGTCCCATGAGAACTATAATGGGAGACAATACCCAGAAGATGGAGAGAACGGCCGTGCTGCTGCGCTCCTTTCATGGCCCAAAGAAAGGTCTGATTCTGAAAAAAAATCCCCTCTTTAATTGCTTCATCGATGCGCACCCGATCAAGCGGAATCCTTCTTCCTGCTCCCAGATGAAGATGCCCAGCTTCTGAATTTCCCACCGCATGAGCAGGCATGCCCACAGCCTCTCCTGAGGCACGGAGGCGAGAATGGGGAAATTCAGACCAGAGCCGATCAAAGTTTCCTGTATTGGACTCAGCAATCAGATTCCCCTCCTTCTCTTCCCTCAAGCCCCATCCATCCAAGATGAGAAGGAGAATCTTTCTCTTCCCTGTCTGTTTAACTCCAGCATTGAGGAGCAGGCTTTTTCCGGTCATCTCCATTGGCTTTTCCAAACCGAGTAGTTGCAGTACTGTTGGAGCTACATCTTGGAGCTCTGCCTCCTTTTTTAGCCTCCATGCTTTCGGTTCCTGAAGGGAGAAGTCAGCAAGAATAAAAGGCACAGGATTGCTTGTGTGTCCCGTGTTGATGGTTCCATTTTTATAATGCCATTCTTCCACTGTTCCATGATCTGAGGTCACCAGGAGAGTTATTCTCTGCTGCTGACAGATCTCTATGATCTTTCCCAGCTCTTGATCCACCGTCTCCACAGCTTTGAGCACGGCTTTTCTGTCCTCGATGTGCCCGATCACATCCACATTGGCTAAGTTGGCGATAATGACTTGATAGGATGGATCTTTGCTTTTTTTTACAATCATCTCTCCAACCTTACAGGCACTCAACTCTGGTACAGAGGCGTAGGAAGAGATGCCATGGGGAGAAGGGATGATGACTCTTTCCTCCCCAGGGAAAACACGATTGATTTTCCCGTTGAGAAAATATCCAACATGGGCGGCTTTTTCAGATTCTGTGATTTTGAGCACGCACATTCCCTTTTGAGAAAGGATCTCGCACAGCGTGTGCCTGAGCGGCCCTTCAGAAGGGAAGGCAACTTTCACATCCAGAGAAGGGTGATAGTCAATCATGGTGACAAAATTCAAATGAAGACTCTCTTTGACAGGAAAACGGGAAAAATCTTTTTGGGTGAGACTCTCTGTGAGTTCAATCTCTCTTTCCCCCCGAATATCATAGAAGATGACATAATCCCCATCTGTGAACCTTCCCCTTGGTTGACCTGAGGAATCGACGGCGATGAGGGGCTGCAGAGCTTCATCTTCCTCACCAGAAAGATAGGCTTCTTTTATGGCCTTCACCAAAGGCGAAGGAGAAGCCAGATGTTCTTTTTTTTCACTCATATCCCGTAGTTTTAAGCCTATACTATAGGTAGGACAGGAAAGGATGTCAACTCACTTCAGCTAAAGGTGATTATTAACTTCATCCTCTGATTTTGGGATGAACTTAAAAATTGGCTTTGTCCCAAAAATGTCCTTGACGATTGTTTGAGCCATGATTAAATTATAACTTTGAAAGGAGGAACCATGAAAAAAAATGCCCTTTTTTTCTTGTTATTATTGCTGACTGTCGCACTGGTATGGGCTACCCTCGAAGTTCGACCTCTAAGCTTTGACGACTTTATCCAGATAAAGAGAGTAAGCGATCTCCAAATTTCTCCTGCCGGTGACCTTATCGCTTTTGTTGTAACCGAGATCAATAAGGAAAAAAACTCATCCAACAGCGACATCTGGATCCTTTCCACAGATGGAGGAAAGCCTTGGAGGTTAACTTCCAGCCCCGGGTCTGACTTCAATCCTCGTTGGTCTCCTGATGGGAGAAGAATCGCCTTTATTTCCACCAGAGGCGATACTGCTCAAATTTGGGTTATCGATCCTCATGGTGGAGAGGCTGCACCGCTTTCTGATATATCCACAGGAGTCTCGGGCTTCATCTGGTCTCCAACAGGAACACGCTTAGCTTTTTCTTCCTCTGTCTTCCCGGATTGCACCGATGATGAATGCAACAAAAGAAGAGATGAAGAAAAAGAAAAGTCAAAGGTAAAAGCAAAAATCTTCGAGTATCTTCTTTACCGCCACTGGAATGCTTGGAGAAATGGAAAGAGAAGCCACCTTTTTATACTTTCTTCTGAAGGGGGGAAGGCCCATGATGTGACACCTGGAGATTATGATGCACCTCCCATCTCCCTCGGCAGTGACCATGATTATGCTATCTCTCCAGATGGAAAAGAAATGTGTTTTGTGCGAAACATAGATCCCGAGTTTAGAATATCGCTTGGAACAAACAATGATCTTTTCGTCACCTCTATCGATGGAGGGCAGACAGAAAAAATCACCACCAACAAGGCCAATGACAATTCTCCTCAATATTCTCCTGATGGTCGCTTTATTGCCTACCGGGCGATGGCCAGGGTGGGCTTTGAAGCAGATAAATACAGCCTTATGCTCTATGAAAAAAAGAATAAGAAGATCACCAATATGACTGAAGCTCTGGATAGATCGGTTGATGACATACTCTGGTCTGCTGACAGCTTCTCCATCTTTTTTACTTTTGAGGAAAAAGGAAGACGTGTTCTTGCTCGAATCTTCCTCAAGGACAGGAAGATAGAGAGGCTATTGGAGGGCCATTATGTCAGCAATCCTAACCTCTCTCCTGATGGAGAAACCATCTATCTCCTCAAACAAGCCATCCATTATCCATCTGAAATCTATTCCCTTGATATCCAATCAGAGACACTGAAAAAACTGACTGACATCAATGGTGCACTTCTCCAGAGGATCGAGATGAATCCAGTCGAAGAGTTCTGGTTTGAGGGTGCGGAAGGTGATAACATCCACGGCTTCCTGGTCAAGCCACCTTTTTTTGAAAAGACCAAGAAGTACCCAATGGTCATGCTTATTCACGGGGGTCCCCAAGGAGCATGGTCCGATAATTTTCACTACCGATGGAATGCCCAGATGTTTGCCTCTGCTGGCTATGTGGTGGCTTTAATCAACTTCCATGGAAGCACAGGATATGGCCAGGAGTTTACTGATTCCATAAGCGGAGACTGGGGGGGGAAGCCTTTCCAGGATATCATGAAAGGCTGTGATTATCTTCTCTCCCAATATGTTTTTATCGATAAAGAGCGTCTGGCCGCGGCCGGAGCTTCATATGGCGGATATATGATCAATTGGCTTGAAGGACTTACTGATCGGTTCCGCTGTCTCATTTCTCATGCCGGTGTCTTTGACCTGCGCTCCATGTATGGTGCAACTGAGGAACTTTGGTTTCCTGAATGGGAATTCAGAGGAACTCCCTGGACAAACCCAGAGATGTATGAAAAATGGTCACCCAGTGCTTATGTGGAAAAGTTTCGCACACCCTGCCTGGTAACCCATTCCCAGAACGACTTTCGTGTCTCAGTGACTCAAGGATTTCAGCTCTTCACAGCTCTTCAGAGAATGAAAATCCCCTCCAAAATGCTTTATTTTCCTGACGAGGATCACTTTATCCGAAAACCTCAGAACGCTGAACTCTGGTGGAAAGCAGTTCATGAGTGGCTGGCTGAGTATCTGAAGTAGCTGTGGGCAAAAATAAATTAATCAAAGCTGAAGCTTAAGAGGGAATAGGGATCAACCCTGCTCCCAAGGATTTTTATTCCCCAATGGAGGTGGGCACCTGTAACTCTTCCCGTGGCTCCCACCTCTCCGATGACATCCCCTCTTCGTACATCCTGACCCCTCTTCACCTTGATCTTGGAGAAATGGCAATACAAACTGAAGAGACCGAGACCATGGTCAATGATGACGGTTTTTCCTGAAAAGTATAGATCGCTGGCAAGCACTACCTCTCCCGAATTGGATGCCAGGACAGGAGTGCCTGTGGGTGCTGATATATCCACCCCTCCATGAGAGGAGCGAGGCTTGTTGTTATAGATTCTTCTTTCACCGAAATTGTCAAAAACCTTACCGTAGGTGGGGACGATAAATGTTCCCTCTCCAAGCCACTCAGAAGTGAACCTTTGGTAGATGGACTTCAGAAGTTCTGATTCCCTTCTGATTCTTTCCCTCACTTCGACCGGAGGTGTAACGTATTCCTCCTTGACCCGCAATCGTTTTACTGGAAATTCTCTTACTGAGATGGTGATCTGCTTTTCTAAAGTGCCCCACTCTCCAGCCGAATCCTGGGTGTAAATGGTCAATGGATATGTTCCAGGTTTCACGCCAAGGTCAATTCCGATGAGAGCGAGAAACTCGTCTCGTTCGAGATCCTTTACCAGTTGATACTTATTTCCTAAAAATCGGATCTGGGCGTTTTTGATTTCGGGGCCACCCTTGATGGAGAAAATCACAATTTCTCCCGGCTGAAAACTCCTGCAGCGGACTTCAACCAAAAATCCCGAGGGACCGAACCATTTTTCTTGGCTTGAGAATAGAGTCCGGATTGGAACACATAGCAGGAAAAGGACAGAGAAGACAACAACTCTTTTCACTTTATAACTCTAAAAAATGGAGCACACTCCGGCCGCAATAACAGGGAAATTTCTGTTCCAAAGCCGACATTGTCGACTAAAACAATCCTGTTGACTTTTTCCGGAAGGCAGAGGGCTGTGATCAACGCGATATAACCACCGAAAGAATTTCCCACCAGAGTAACCTTGTCGAGATTGAAAGCATTGAGTAAGGAGTGCATGAAACGAGTAGCTAAACTGGTGTTGAATTCCTCCTTTGGTTTAGAGGAGAATCCGAAACCAAGAAAGTCTATGGCAATAGCCCGATGATTTTGGGAGATGCTTTTTAGGTTCAGCTTCCACCATTCGAGGGAAGCTCCAAACCCATGGAGAAGCAATACTGGAGGACCCTTGCCTTCTTCAGCGTATCTGATTCTGTTTCCATTGACACGAATAAACTTTACTTCCACAATCCCAGCAATTCTTTAGAGCCTGGCCTGTTTTCTTAGTACCATCCCAGGTAAATTTCCTGTATGTTCTCCCTGCTGAATGACCACCGTTCCATTGACGATGACATATTCAACGCCTTCAGGAAACTGATGAGGATCGGTCCAGGTGGCCGTATCAATGATGCGATCTTTATCGAAGATAACGATATCGGAGAAAAACCCATTCTGGAGAATTCCTCTTTTTTCAAACCCGAATTTTTCAGCCGGAATGGAGGTGATTTTCTTCAGCATCTCTGGCAGTGGAATAATCTTTTCCTCCCGAACATACTTGCCCAGAACTCGAGGAAAAGTACCATAATGGCGGGGATGAGGTTTTCCTCTTCCTAAGGGGCCATCGGGCGCGATGGCCGAGCCATCCGACCCTACTCCCACAAGTGGATGAGCCAGTATCTTTTTCAGATTCTCTTCATTCATCATAAAGATGACCATGTCTACCCTGTTATTCTCCTCGATCAACAGGTCCCTCATAAAATCATAAGGTTCTTTCCCTAATTCCTTTGCCCCTTCCAAGACATTCTTGCCTTCGAATCTTCTATTTTTTTCCGTAACTACGCCTGAAATAACCACTTTGTCCCAAGAGCCAAGCTTTCTCTCCTGTTCAACTACGTGAGATCTGATTTTGCTCTCTAGAGTAGGATCCTTCAATCTCGCTAAGAATTCTTCTGTGGTTCCCTGTCTGGCCCAAGAAGGGAAGTAGAAGCTGAGGCCTGTCGATCCAGCGATATAAGGATAGCGGTCACAGAAGATAGGCACTCCTTCATTCCTGGCTTCCTCAACCTTCCTCAAAGCATATGCGATTTTCTGCCAGTTTCTTGGGTAGGCAATCTTGAGATGGGAGATTTGGAGGCTGATTCCTGCTTGCTTAGCTGTTTCGATTGATTCGTCTAAGGACTCCAGCAAATGGTCTCCTTCATCCCTCATATGAGTTGCGTAGATCCCTCCTAAACGGGCTGTAACCTTACATAGTTCCGTGATTTCATCGGCACGTGCATAGCATCCAGGGGCATATTCAAGGCCGGTGGAAAGGCCAAACGCCCCGGCTTTGATGTTCTCTTCCACCATCTGTTTCATTTTTTCCATCTCTTCTGGTTTTGGAGGACGATCATTGAATCCCATCGAAGCTCCACGCACGTCTCCATGTCCGACTAGAGATGAGTAATTCACAGCCGTGCCTTGTTCTTCTATCCTGGAAAAGAAGCCTTGAATGTCTGTCCAGGTCAAGTCGAGATCGAATTGTTCTTTAAGATTGCTTTTTAGTTCATCAAAGATTTCCTCAGCGATAGGAAATGGCGAAGATCCGCAATTCCCGCTGACCAAAGTCGTGGTCCCTTGATGGACAGCACTTTCAGCCTTGGGATTGACTAAAAGTCCAATGTCTGTATGTTCATGAATGTCGATAAAACCAGGGCAAACAGCAAGACCTTTGGCATCGATAACGATTTTCCCTTTAGAACTGTGGATTTTCCCTATTTTTTGGATGAAAGTGCCTCTTATTCCAATGTCGACTTGAATGGGCTCGTTTCCCAAACCATCAAAGACGTATCCGTTCTTGATGAGAAGATCAAAGTCTTTTGTGGACTGGCATCCCTTCAGAAAAAGGCCGCAGCTTCCAGCGCTCAATACAGCAAGAGCTTTTGATGATTTTTTCAGGAAATGTCTCCGACTGATTTTTGTCATCTCTCTCTCCTCTGTGGCCGAATCACTGGTTAATATATACAATAGGAATTGAGATGTCCATACTCTAACAGAACTTTTCTCCTGGAAAATGATCCCTAGCAGCATTAATCTCAGGATTTAAAACCGTGATATAATGACCATGCTGTTTTAATTTTTATAAAGGTGAGGAACCATGCGACTGACAAGAAGAGATTTTTTGGCGCTATCCAGCTTAAGCGCAACTTCATTTTTGGCTGGATCAGAGAAAAAGCGGGTACCAAACAAACTACACTTTGAAAAAAGAAAACCCCTTTCTCGCTTTGATGGCTGGATTGAACTGAATGCTGAGAATATGGACTGGAACCTGGAAAAGATCTGGAAACGAGTCAAAGTGCCTATCATGGCTGTGATCAAGGCCAATGGATATGGTCACGGCTTGGTGGAAGTGGCTCGTCTCCTGGAAAGGAACAACGTCGATCATCTGATGGTGGGAAAGCTTCAGGAGGCGTATAGGTTAAGAGAATCGGGAATCTCGAGCCCGATTTTGAATTTTGGTCCCTTCAGCAGAGAGGAAGCCGATACAATAGTCCAAAGCCATATTTCTCAATCCGTATTCACTAAAGACGTGGAGGATCTTAATTCTTCTGCTCTAAAACTCCAAAAAGAGGCAAAAGTTCATATCCATGTGGACACAGGTCTGGGAAGAGCGGGCATCCATTATTATAAGGTTCTTCCCTATATCGAGAAGATTTGCTCCTTAAAAGCCATAACAGTGGAAGGAATCTCCACCACCCTGACTGAAGATCCTGATTTTGATCGAATACAGATCAAGCGTTTTCTTTCCCTTTGTCAAAAGGCGGAAATAAAGGGAATCTCATTGGGACGGAAGCATGCGGCTAGCAGCAGCGGAATCATGACCTTGCCTTCATCCTATCTGGATATGGTGAGACCGGGTATCGCTCTCTACGGCTACTATCCTTCGGAAGAAACGCAGAAGGAAGACAGCCTTTCTCTCAAGCCTGTTCTCCAACTGAAAAGTCGAGTCTATACTGTTAAAATCTTGCGTCCTGGAGATTCTGTTTCCTATCACAGAGCTTACACTGCCAAAAAAAAAGAAAAGATAGCCCTCATTCCAGTCGGCTATAGCGATGGCTATCCTTCCCATGCCGTGAATAAGGCTTCTGTTTTGATTCGAGGAAGGAGATTTCCCCTTATCGGAACGATCACAGCCAACCACATGGAAGCTCTCTTAAGTGATGATGCACAAGTCTCTGCCGGGGATGAAGTTGTCCTTATCGGGACACAAGATAATCAGAAGGTCACAGCCGATGAAGTGGCTCACTGGGCCGGAATTTCCACTTACAAAATTTTGCTGGGCTTGAATCCTCTTCTTCCAAGGATGACTTGAAAATGCTCCCTCCCTTAGACCTCCTGCTGATCAATGTCGGTGCAAAAGGAGCCAGTTCTCCTTCTTTGGTCAGATAGCGACAGACAAAATCCAAGCTCCCCTCATCAAAAGGGTTGAAAAAGGCTGTTTTATACACAGGAACAACATAAAGATCAGAGAGAGCGGCATCCACTAATCCTTTGAATAGAGATGATCCATCCACTCTTTCTCCCTCTGCAAGGATCAGCTCTGCCTGATGACGATTGACAATGGGCAATTTCAATTCTTTGGGCTTCCCATCTAAAGCTGTGTAATGAAAGGTGATATGTTCAATCTTTCGTTGTTCGATAATTTTCAATAAATCTTTTCTCTGAAAATCCTCAGGAGGTTTGTTGAGAAGGATGGAGAGGGAGTTGGCGAGGGCATATGAAAAATCTTGAAGCGACATCGATTCTTCTCCTTAGCAGAATTAAGATTTATTCCCTTCCAGCCAGGCTTGCCAATTCTTTATGCGGGGAAAATACATAAAAAAGAGAAAAAGAGATATGATGAGAAGAAAATAAAAATCCCTCCTCATGCCGCCTAAAAGGAAAAGGATTAATCCGCATAGGGCTGGGCCTTCACATAATACTGTGGAGAGAATGGAGGCTTTCTGAAGTTTCGCGATCAATGCGTGATGATCATCAATTGGGGACTTCCGTAAAAGCATTCCACGTATTATTCTCAAAAGAAGAACATTGACGATGGAGAGGCCGTAGAAGATATACCGGAGTATCCTCATGCCATGGAATGTCACCAGCCCTGGGAAAAATGCCTGATGATTTTTCATAATCTCGACCACAACCGCATAAATCAGCAAGCTGCCCCCCATGGCTATGCCAACCATAGCAGATAGTTTGTATGCCCTCCTAAGATCATTCCGGTTATCCATGGAGAACTCCTTCCTCATGTTTTTCTGCAAGACAACACATCTAATTTCTTATCATAATTTTCTAGATAATCGCATAAAGAATGACTGATCATTTCTCTAGAAATAATATGTAAGCACGATTGTCTGACTTCGGGAAGAAAATCTAACCCCCAAATTGAGCTTTTGTTGAGATTCTTTGCAGTTTAGGGCAGCAATTTTTTTTGAAATGAAATAGCCGATAGCAGCTCCGATAAAAACATCGGATGCCCAGTGTTTATCATCATGAATGCGGGAGAGGGCCGCTAAAGTGGCCAGGCAGTAGGATAGGACATCTACAGATAGGTTTTCTGACTGGTCTGCGATGGTGGTGGCTACAGCAAAAGCTGCTGAGGCATGACCTGAGGGAAAGGAATGATAACTGGATCGGAAGGAAAAGGGATAAAAACGGGTACTATCCCCGTCTGAATAGGGCCGGGCTCTTCCTGTGAGAACCTTTAATCCTGTGACAACCACTCCAGATATGATCCAGCTTTCCAAACATAAAAGAGCTGTTTTTCGCAGTTTGAAATCTTCAACAATTTCGCCCGCTGCATAGACAAGGATCAAGGAACCTCCCAAAAAGAGGCCATTGCCCAAAGGAGAAATCACCCGAGAAATGTCCTCAGAGGCGGAACTTCGTTTATCCTGGATCCAATTACGGATTTTTCCATCGAAGGCAAAAAGGAAAGATCCGGATGCTATGACAGCTCCTAACCTAATAACATCCTTCTCAGACCAGCCTTTAGGCGAGGATGTCACTGCAAGAAAATCATTTGAAAACGATTCTAAGAATTGCTTGTTCAATCTGAAATCATGGACTTTGTCGCCTCCAAATAGAAGATTCTTCTCTGGGGAAAAAAGCAGAATCGAAAGAAGAATCAGGGTAAAAGCCTGTTTTTTCATGGATGGATGACCGAGGTTTTAATAAGCTTTCTCCATCAGAGATTCGATGGCCTGCAAGGTCTTTTCTGTGGAGCCTTGGAGAGAAGCTAATATATCATTTGCCTTCTGCCCCATCTCATCCAAGGAGATTTGGTTTTTAAAAAGAAACATATCCATCAGATCCTTCTCCTCATTGACCACCTGAGCTGCACCTGTTTCCAGAAAACGTTGAGCTAAAAAGGAAAAATTTTCCATGTGAGGGCCAAAAAAGACAGGTTTTTTATAGAAAGCTGGCTCGAGAATATTATGGCCTCCCCAAGGGATTAGACTGCCGCCAACAAATGCTATATCTGAAAGAGCATAAAATGTGGATAGTTCTCCTATGGTATCCAAGATAAACACATCCCAATCTTTTCTCCAGATACCGGAGGATTTTCTTTCCACTTTTAAACCGAAGTGTTGAGACACTCTGGTGATTTCATCGGCTCTTC
>Ga0315551_10000837_pt1 | contig 24070 bp, 23 predicted proteins | sample SalMarSW160290MG_FD_203678 | JGI IMG/M metagenome (GOLD analysis project Ga0315551, IMG submission 203678) | Salt marsh sediment microbial communities from the Plum Island Ecosystem LTER, Massachusetts, United States - Salt Marsh Sediment SW1602-90 ...
GCCCCGCCTCCTCCCCCCTGGCGTCAATCATAATCGTGCCGTCAGCCATCATCTCGTTGATGCGCTGCTGGATGAGGTTGGAGCGGTATGCCTTCTCCTCAATGGCTTTCTCCACATGCCTGCCTTCGATATACTTGGCTTTAGATTCCTCCGCCCAGAAGCTGGCTTCACGCAGAATATCAGCGATATCGGCAAAAAGGGCGGATAGCTTTTTCTGGTCACCGGCCAGCCGCGAGCTGTGCTCCATAATCTGAGCTAAAGCGTCCCGGCTCAGGTGCTTCAAGCCTTCGCTGTTGCAGATACGGCAGATAACAGCAGCGTAATCCTTAAGGTTAGCGTCTGTCCGCTCCATACGGCTGTCAAAATCAGCCTTGACCTTGAACAGCTCCTTGAAGTCCAGATCCAGCCTGAGTAACATGTAGTAATACATGGGCTCCCCGATGAGCACCACCTTCACCTCCAGCGGTATGGGCTCCGGCCTCAGGCTCTTAGTCACCACAAAGCCGAGCCGTTCGCCCAGCTCCTCGATAACCAGCTTGCCGTCACGCAGCGTTCTCTTTAAGCCTTCCCAGGACTGAAAGTTGGTCAGTATATCCTCGATTCTGACCACCAGGTAGCCGCCGTTGGCGTGGTGCAGGGAGCCGCCCTTAATCATGGTAAAATCGGTAGATAAAGCCCCGAACTGGGCTTCCTTTTCCATACGCCCGAAGAGGTTGTTAAAGGTAGGGTTCAGCTCCAGGATAACCGGCGCCCCCTTCACCTCCGAGTTGTCCACCAACAGGTTAACCTCGTACTTTCTTAAGGCCTGTTTCTGGGCCGTCTCCCGCATGGCGGCAAGGGGGTCTCCGTCCTGGGCTTTAGGCTCAGCCCGGAACTGCTCAAAGTGCTCGATTATATCCTGCTCCACATCCTTCAGGTAGGCAACCACCCCGGGCAGCTTGTGGTACTTCTCCTCCAGCTTATCAAAGAGGTGCTTAACGGAGTAACCGGCCACCTCACGGTCGGTATCTTCCAATTGCTTATCAATGGCGCTCTGCTCGGTACTCAGCTTGGCAATTTGTGCCTTCATCTCGTCGGCCAGTTTATCCTGCTTCTTCTTGAGTGCCTCTTTCTCGGCACTGCCCAGCTTGTTATAGGCCTCCTCACTCATCGGCTCACCATTGGCAGCCGGTACAAAGACCACTCCCACCGGCGTCGCCTGCAGGATAAACCCCTTCTCCCTGGCTTTCTTTTCCAGCATCTTGAATACCGTTGCCCGCTTCTTGTTAAAATCTTCGGTTATTTCCTCCCGCCGTTCGGCGTACTCCTTGCTGGTAAAGGTCTGGACCAGGCTGCGCCGGGCGCTATCAATAGCCACCTCCATATCCTTGCGCAGGGTCTTGCCCATGCCCGCCGGTACCTCCAGGGCGTGGGGGCAATAAGAATCCCCAAAGTTATGCACGTAACACCAGTCGGAGGGGGTTTCTTTCCTGGCGGCCAGCGCTTCCATGAAGGACTTGATGGCCGTGGTTCGGCCGGTGCCGGCCAGTCCCGATACATAGACGTTAAAACCCGGTTTAACGATGTTAAGCCCGAATTTAAGCGCGCTCAACGCCCTGGCTTGACCGATAATGCCGTCTTTGGGCTTCAGCTCCTCGGTAGAATCGCAATTAAAAACGGTCGGGGGGCACTGCAGTCTCACCTGCCCGGCGGAAAGTTCCTTAACCATGGCTCACCTCCCTTTAGCGTAGCCTATATAATAGCAGATGTTGCCCCCATAGCCTATACCACAAACGGAATAGCATCCAGATATTGTATTCAATGATTAGTGCAACCCACCCCCTTAATCCCCCTCCCTTGCAAGGGAGGGGGAAGGGAAAAAAGAGGGGCTGACGCCCCTCTTAAACTCCCCGCTTTTGTAAGCTTTACCCCTTCTCCCCCAACCTGATAGGGAGAAAAAGGAATACCATCCAATGGGGGGTGGGGAAAGAAAGTGCCAGAAGCGCAAACGGGGCCCCCGAAAAAACGAAGTTTTTTTGGGGTAAAAAGCTTATGAGGGCGGGTTAGGGTGGGAAATAGAACAAATGCTTAAAAAGGGGGGTAATATCGGGGATGGGCTTCAAGTTTTGGAGGTGCCGGCATCAATCAGGTTAGCCGATTTTTTGATACGGACAAAGGCGTCCACCACCTTAGGGTCGAACTGGCTACCCCGGTTATCTTCTATCTCATCACAGGCAGCCTTGATACTCTGTGCGGCACGGTAGGGACGCCCGGAGATAATAGCGTCATAGGTATCAGCTACCGCCAGTATGCGGGCGGCAAGCGGTATCTTCTCACCGGCCAGCCCGTCGGGATAACCGTTGCCATCATAGCGCTCGTGGTGGTGTCTCACCGCCTTCAGGATTACCTCGTCCTCGACGATAGGCGTCAGGATATGCTCGCCGATACTGGAATGGGAAAGTATATGCCGGAATTCCTTATCGTTTATCTTGCCCGGCTTATTCAATACCGCCTCCCTAACCCCAATCTTACCGATATCATGAATTAAACCGGCCAGCCTCATTTGTTCAATCTCCGGCTTGGACAGGCCCAACTCGGCGGCAATAGCCACCGATATCTCGGCCACCCGCTGTGAATGACCGCTGGTATACTTATCCTTGGCTTCCAGGGCATAGACCAGCGCCGTTATAGAATTAAGAAAGGCAATGCGGATTTTCTGCGCCTGCTCGGCAACCTTCTGTTCCAGGTGCTGCTGATAGTCCCTATTCTCTTGCTCCAGCCTTTTCTGTGCCAGAGCCCTCTCCACGCTCAGCATAACCTCATCCAGGTTAAACGGTTTGGTGATATAGTCATAAGCCCCCTGCCTCAGGCACTCAATGGCAATGTTCATATCGATAACCGCCGTAGCCATAATTACGGCTATATCGGGGTAGCTTGCCCTTATCTCGGAAAGCAGCTCCACCCCCGATTTACCCGGCATCTTGATATCCAGAATGGCCAGCTGCACGGCGGTGCTCTTTATCACATCCAGAGCCTCGTCGGCGGTGCCCGCCTGCTCCCACTGGTAGCCAACCACCCCCAACTTCTCAGACAGGACCCGCCTGACTATTTCCTCATCGTCAACAACTAGTATTACTGGCTGCTCTTTCGCCATGGCTATTTAACCTCTATATCAACCGCCTGCAAACGTTTCAGGCTTTCCCTGACCAGGGCTCTAAGCTCGTCGGGGGAAAAGGGTTTGAGTAAGAAGGGCCGGCCCGTCTGCTCCAGAAAGCGCTGGGTATCACTACTTATCACATCGCCGGTGGTGAATATCACCCGCTCGGCTAAATTCGGGTATCGCCTCCGTATATAACGATAGAGCTGCTTGCCATCCATTACCGGTGTCTTGATATCAACCAGAAGCAGGTCATAGTCTCCCTTCATCAACAGGCTCTCCGCCTCCACCCCATTTTGAGCAAAGTCCACCTGATAGCCCTGGCTGGTGAGGGCGCGAGAGCACACCTCCCTGATGCTCGGCTCGTCCTCAACTGATAAGATTCTACCCCTGGCGCCGCTAGAGCTGCTCATCGCTGCCTCCTTATCATATTTTGACCGCCGGTACCGGTAGTTCCACGACAAAGTTAGCCCCTTTACCCCATTTGCTCTCGGCATATACCCGGCCCCGGTGCTCGGTGACGATACCGTGGCAGATGCTCAAACCCAGGCCAGTCCCCTCCCCCACCTCCTTGGTGGTGAAAAAGGGGTCAAACAGGCGCCCCAGATTCTCCTGGGAAATCCCGGGGCCGTCATCCCTAAAGGAGACCCGGATAATATTGCCGATACGCCGGGTGGTGATAATCAGGGTTCCCCTCTGGTGCGCCTCGCGCATAAAATGCTCGGCGTTGATAACTATATTAAGAAACACCTGCTGCATCTGGAAATCATCAATCATGGCCAGCGGCAGGTCATCGGCAAAACGGGCAATCACCTGTATGTTCTCCACCCTATGCTCGTAGGCGCGTAGTGTCAGCACCTTTTCAATCACGCTGTTTACATTTATCAGCGCCTTTACCGGCGAATGCTTGCGGGCAAAGATAAGCAGGTTCTTCATAACATCGGCAGCGCGCCGGGCTTCGCTATAGATAACCTGAATGTCCTCTTTTATCTCCTCCGGGATATCCTTGCTCAGCAACAACTGGGAAAAACCGATAACACTGGTCAGCGGGTTGTTAAGCTCATGGGCAATACCCGATGCCAGCTCACCGATAGAAGCCAGCCGGTCGGTGATAATAAGCTGCTCCTCGTCCCGCCTCTGCTCATTCTCCAAACTCTCAAGCTCAGCCACGCGCCGGCGCAGGGCTTCCAACTCGATAGCCATTTCTTCCTGTACCTCGCCAACTCGTTCCATTTTCTTACCTGCAGCGGAGAGGATTGAAAAGCATCAAAAAGGCTTGAGAAGCCCTAAATTTAACCTATCCACAATCAACCTTTGTTGACACTTGGTCACATAATAGCACAAATATTGCCTGCTGTCAACTAAACCTTATCAAAAGGCTCTTAAAGTAACCATCACTTAGCGGCGATAAACGACAATTGTAACAAAATTTTTACAGCAATTTTATGGGCAATTAATCTCGCCCCTCTAATATGAAAGTATAACGATTTTAATGGAGAGTAAGTTGACTGAAGAACTCAAGCGCAATCTGCTGATTATCGATAAAAGTAGCCTCACCCCGGATGAGATAAACATCTCCGCCCTGTCCGAAGAAGGCTTCGAAGTAGCCACCCTGCCCGACCACTCCGAGGCGCTGTCCCGATTAAGCGAGCTAAAACCAGACCTGATTATTCTCGGGGAAGGGCTGGCTGAGGACAGCTTTAAAGTCTGCCTCCAGCTACGCCAGGCGGTTACTATTCCGGTCCTCATGCTGGGCACCATCCCCCGTTCCCGGGGCTGGGTAAGAGCAATCAACGCCGGCGCCGACCTCTACCTGGCAAAACCGGTAAGCCAGGCCGAGCTGGTAGCCAGAATGAAGGCTATTTTACGCCGCCGCCAGTGGGCACGCGCCGAAGCATAACCCAAACCAAGGAGGAAACAAAGTGGAAAAGAAGAAAGACAGTAACAGCCAGAATCTAGGCAGAATGCTCAAACAGCAGCGGCTTATATCCGGGCTAACGCTAAGGGAGCTTGCCACCAGTTCCGGGGTATCCTCATCCCACATCGGCCGCATTGAAAGGGGCGAACGCTTCCCCTCCGCCCACGTCCTGCGCCGCATTGCCCGCTACCTGGGCTTCGCAGAGGAAGAGCTGTTTACCCTGGCCGGCTATTTCTCACCCCAACCCCCCACCGCCGCCGAACGCAGAGCGGCTAATAGCTTTAGTCAGCTGGACCCGATAGTAGCCCGAGCCCTGGCACAGGAACCCGTCGAGATACAGCGCCTGTCACTGGTCATCCTCACCCTGCTCAAGAGCATATCCAAAGCAAGGGAATAAGAAAAATGCCAAAGAAGAAAGACCGAGACATTATCTTCATACTGACCAAAGACGAGGTCCTGGACTGTGCCCGGGAGCTGGGAATAGCCGAAGAGCGGGTAACCGATGAGGTTCTTGAACTGATAAAAGACAAACTCAACCTCGAATTCGGCCGCTGGCCCGAGATAGTAAAAGAAATCCTGACTAAGGCCGTCCAATGCCCTTTAGGCCTGAAATGCTTTCCTTCATGTTGCTGGTGGAAAGAGGGCAGATGCATATTTCCCCGGTAGGCTTCAAGCAGCTGCCGCCAGTTATATGCTCTGCCCCCACCACCCCTAAAAGCCAATTTTACCCCCATCCCGTGACGCCTTCTGTCCACAAAATCCATCAAACTGTCCACTAGCCGCCCTGTTAAACTGCTACTTTTAAACTCATTTTACACCCCCATGACCATTTCCCTAAGTTGACTGCTGGCATTTTTTTCGCTTTTATGGTACAATACAGGCAAACCCTGCTGGGGGTGTGGCTGCATTATGGGCAATAACGGCTCCGATAACAATGATAAAGCTCTGGCCCTTCTTCTGGAAAAGGTGTATCAGGGCGGGGGCTATGATTTCCGCGATTACAAGCACGGGACGGTAACCCGCCGCTTGCAGCGGAGGTTATACGTCACCGGGGCAACCACCTATGAGGAATATGCTCACTTTCTGGAAAACCACCCCGAAGAGTACCAGAACCTGGCTGAAGACCTCACCATAAAGGTGAGCGGCTTCTTCCGCAGCCGTCACAGCTTTCAGCAGGTAGCCCGGCTGGTGCTGCCCCGGCTGGTAGCACAAAAAATAAAGCGGGGAGAGCGTAATTTGAGGCTCTGGAGCGCCGCCTGCGCCCGTGGCGAAGAGCCCTACTCCATGGCTATGCTGCTGGCTGACTTTCTGGGCAACCAGCTAGCCGAATTTGAGATATCAATCTATGCATCAGACATCAACCACCAGGCTCTTGCCAAAGCGGAAGCGGCGGTATACTCCCCAAAAGAGGTGGAGAGCCTCCCCCCACCCACCCTGGCAAATCATTTCCGCCGCAACGGAGAAGGCTACGTGGTCAACAGCAACATCAGGCAGATGGTCAGCTTCTCCCATTTCGACCTGGTCTCAGCCACTCCCCCACCCTTCACCACCCTGGACTGCATCTTCTGCTGCAACATACTGATATACCTGCAGAGACAGCTCCAGGAGAAGGTCTTAAGCCTGGTCTACAACTCGCTGGCAACCTCCGGCTATCTGGTTTTAGGCGAGGTGGAAACGCTCACGGACAGCCTTCGCCCCAAACTAGAATGTGTTAACAACAAGGCAAAGATATACAAAAAGGTATAGGAGGAAGGAAATGCCAGAGAAAGTAAAGACAGCCATTCAAGCACCTCCATCGGATACCGCCAGGCGCCATAAGACAGGGGAGGAATTTAAGCAAAGCAACGAACAGCTTGAACTGAACCGGAGGACACGCCTACTAAATGGCCTGATATGGGTCCTTATGGGGGCATTAGGCCTATTCCTGGTTTATGTCCTCACCACAGGGATGCAGTCATGGATATCCGGTCTTATTTCTTTTGCCGCAGCACTGGTCGTCTCCGGCATAGGCTACTGGCTGGCTCGCTCCGGCAGATTCTACGCCGCGGTATACCTGTTCTTAAGCGGCTTCGTCGTTTTAATATTATTCATAGTCTTTATGGGGGGGAAAACCGCCTTTACCGTCTCCGGAGAAACCGGCCTGGGGTGGGGAGTAGTAGCAACGGCAATAATGATATCGTTTGTACTGGCCTGCATGGCTTGGCTTTTTGGAGAAAGTATAAACAACGCCTTTTACACAATAAAAAAACGCTCCGAGGAACTTCAGGCCAGCCATGAAAAACTAAAAGAAACCAACGCCGAACTGCGGTCCACAGAAGAGGAACTTCAAGCCGCCCACGATAAACTCCTGGAAGCACAGGAACAGCTAATCCGCTCGGAGAAGCTGGCGGCTATCGGCCAGCTGGCCAGCGGGGTCGGCCACGAGTTACGCAACCCGCTGGGGGCAATCAAGAACGCCGGCTTCTACATCAGAAGGCGGGTAACCAATACCGATATCCCTTCTACGGAACCGCGGGTAATGGAATTTCTCAGCATTATCGAAGAGGAAGTTAACTCGGCAAACAAGGTAATAACCGACCTCCTCGGCTTCTCCCGGGTAGCCAAGCCAACGGTAGCACCGGCAAACATCGCCGGGATAATCGAAGACGCCCTCAGGTACACCCCCGTACCGGAAAACGTAGAGCTAATCAAGGATATAAACAACGACCTGCCCATGGTCACGGTGGACGGCGACCAGATTAAGCAGGTATTTCTCAATATCATCCTCAACGCCCTGCAGGCAATGGGGGAAAAAGGCGGCCGCCTTGAAATCCAGGCCGCCGACAAAGATAAATTCGTTGAGGTAGAATTCACCGATACCGGCGGAGGCATCCCCGATTCGGTCAAAAAGAAGATTTTCGACCCCCTCTTCACCACCAAAGCCAAAGGAGTTGGCCTCGGGCTCTCGGTATGCAAAACCATAATAGAGCACCACGAAGGTGACATCAAGGTAAAGAGCAATGAGGGAGAGGGGAGCACCTTCACCATCTCCCTCCCCACCCAGAAGATTCCGGAAACCAGCGCTATAACCAAGGGGGCGAAACGATGGGCGAAATCAACGTCTTAGTAGTTGATGACCTCAAAAGCAGCCGGCTCACCCTGGGCGGAATACTTGAGGACGAAGGGCACAACGTCGTCCTCGCCGAAAACGGCTACCAGGCCATTGAGGCGGCCAAGCAGGTTCCCTTCGACCTCGTCTTCATGGACATAAAAATGCCGGGGATTAATGGGGTGCAGACCTTCCGCGAGGTAAAGAAGACCAACCCCCACGCCGCGGTGATAATGATGACCGCCTACTCCGTTGAAGACCTGGTACGGGAAGCCCTGGAAGAGGGCGCTTACGCCGTGGTCTACAAGCCGTTCGACATGGAACACGTGGCCAGCATCATCGAATCCGCACTGCACCGGACGCTGATTCTGGTGGTGGATGATTACTTTGCCGACCGCGAAACCCTCAAATCCATCCTAGAGGAAAGGGGCTACCGGGTGTTTGTCGCCGAAAGCGGCGCTGACGCCCTGAACCAGGTCAAAGAAAAACACTTTAACATCGTATTTCTGGATATCAGGCTGCCTGATTTCGATGGCGCCCAGATATTCGAGGAGGTGAAATCAATAGACTCGGAAGCGGCCGTCATTATGATGACCGGCTACTCAGAGGAAAACCTGGTAAGGAGAGCCATCTCCCACGGCGCCTACACCTGCATCTACAAACCGTTTGACGTGGAAAAGATACTAACCGTGGTCGGGGAGATTTCCCAGAAAATCACGGTAAAGGAGTAACCAGCCCATGCTGGCACCACCCAAAATACTGGTCACCGATGACGAGCTGAACACCCTCAAAACCCTGTCTGCCAACCTGGAAGACATGGGCTACCGGGTGTCTACGGCCACCAACGGACAGGAAGCGCTGGCGCTTATCCGGAAGCACGGCTTTAATATCGTCATCGCCGATATCAAACTACCCGATATCAGCGGGATGGAGATACTGGAAACAGCCAAGGAGCTCAACCCGGAAACGGCGGTAATCATGATAACCGGCCACGCCAGCATTGAAACCGCGGTCAACGCCATCAATGAAGGCGCCTACGCCTACATCCTCAAGCCGGTAGCTATGAGCGAGCTGGAAACCACCCTCAACAACGCCCTCAGGGAACAGCGCCTGCTCAGCGAAAACCGAGAGCTGGTGGAAAGCCTGCAACAGTCCAACAAACGCATGGAAGAAGCCAACCGGGCGCTGGAACAGGTAAGCCAGGCAAAATCCGATTTCACCGCCCGGATGAGCCACGAGCTGCGCACCCCCCTAAACTCCATCATCGGCTTCTCCGAAGTGCTGCTTTCCAAGAAAATGTCGCCGACCGACCGCGCCACACACGAGGAATTTCTCGGCTACATCCACATCAGCGCCGAACACCTCCTCCACCTCATTGACAGCATACTCGACCTCTCCAAGATAGAAGCGGGCAAGCTCACCCTGGAGCCCAAAGAGTTTAATTTTAGAGTCCTGTTAGAAGATGTAAAGATAACCGTCCTGTCCATGTTCAGCACCAAAAAACAGACCCTGGCCGTAGAGATAGGCGAGGGGGTAAACTCAATATTCGCCGACGAGCCCAAAATGAGGCAAATCTTCTTAAACCTCCTCTCCAACGCCCACAAATTCACCCCCCGCAAGGGCAATATAAAAGTCGTCTGCCAGATGGAAAACACCCACCTCCTCCAATGCTCGGTCATTGACGACGGCATCGGCATAAGCCCCCAGGACCAGCAAAAGATATTCGAGGAGTTCGGCCAGGTAAAGAAGACCCCCGGAGACAACGCCAAGGGGGTGGGGCTCGGCTTATCCATCGCCAAGAGGCTGGTAGAGCTTCACGGCGGCAAAATCTGGGTGGTAAGCGAAGCGGGCGGCGGCAGCACCTTTGCCTTTTCCATCCCACTTACCAAAAACGGGAGGGAGCCAGATGCCCAATAAGACAATATTACTGGTAGAAGACGACTTCATGAACATGAAGCTGGCCCAGCACGTTCTGGAATCAGATGGCTATACCGTGCTCAAGGCCACCACCGGGCAGGAGGCGCTTAACCAGATTAAAAACACCTATCCCGACCTCATCCTGATGGACATACAGCTACCCGATATAGACGGCATGACACTGGTCAGGATAATCAGAGCCAAGGATGCCACCAAAGAAGCCACCATCCTGGCGCTAACGGCCTGCGCCATGAAAGGGGACCGGGAAAAGATATTAAAAACCGGCTGTAACGACTACATCTCTAAACCCATCAACGTCGAAAAATTCATCAGCACGGTAAGGAGATACCTTGGTACAGGAGACTAAACGCAAAGAAAAAAAGGTGCTGGTCATTGACGATGACGTCCTGCTGGCCAGGCTCATCGAACACAACTTAAGCCGGATTGAAGTTGCCGTTCTCAAAGCCTACACCGGCTACGACGGCATATCAATGGTCCGCAGCCAGCAACCAGACCTGGTCATCCTGGACATTGTCCTGCCTGATATAGACGGCTGGGAGGTACTGCAGCGCATCCGCCAGGTATCCAAGGTACCCATAATCATGCTCACCATCAAGGAAAGTGAAGACGACATCGTGCAGGCACTCAACCACGGCGCCGATGACTACTGCACCAAGCCGGTGGGCATGGCCGAGCTGTCCGCCCGGGTACAGGCTATCTTCCGCCGTGCCGAGCTCTACCAGGCCCGGGACCAGATAGAATTCGCTGACCACCTGCTCAAGATAAACCTAGCCGAGCAGAGAGTCTTCAAGGACGGCCAAGAGATAAGGCTAACCCCCACCGAATTCAACCTGGTCCACTACCTGCTCACCAAAGCCGGCCGCTTTATCAAACCCAAGGAAATCCTCAGCCAGGTATGGGGGCAGGAATACGTTGACGATGTCGACCTGCTGCGCACCTGCATCTGGCAACTGCGCCGCAAGCTGGAGCCGAACCCGGCGCAACCCCGGTATATACTAAACCGCCCCGGCTTCGGCTACATGTTTAACCGAAGGACACCCGCCTAGAGCTAGCCATACCCCCCCCCCCAACCAACGCCGCCTGTAATTTCAGGCGGCGTTGATGTTTTTCTGACTCTTCCCTTATGAGCATCTTATCCTGATTTTATGAGTTTTTGACTGCCCGCGTACTATCCTCTAAGTAGACTTAAAAATATCGTCGCAGCCAGCGGCAAAACACAGGAAAGGAGAAAGTCCAATGAACGACAAGCAGAAAATCCTAATCGCTGATGACGAACTCTACATCAGACTGCTGGTCAAGGATATCCTCGAGCCGGAATTCACCGTCGTAGAAGCCAGTAACGGTGAAGAAGCAGTAAGCACCGCCCGCGCCGAGCAGCCCGACCTGGTACTTATGGACATTCTGATGCCAAAGCTGGATGGCTACACCGCCTGCTATGCCATCAAGAACAGCGAGCAAACCAAGGACATACCCGTGGTCATGCTCACCGGTGTCGGCCACGAACTCAACCGCCAGCTCAGCCAGGAGATGGGCGCCACCTCCTATATAACCAAGCCCTTCAACCCGGAGGACCTCCTGGACAAAGCCAGGCAATACGCTTTAACCCTCTGCACCGCCGCCTCCTAAAACCAATGCCCACCAGCGTCCCGAAAATACGGGCAAGGGGGAGGCAAAGCAGTAATGACTACAGCGACTAAAAAGAAAAACGGACAGGGAAAAGCAACCGGAGACAAATATTTTAATCTTATCGAGCATGCCGCCGACGGCATAGCTATCATTCAGGATGGAGTTTTCAAGATGGTAAACACCGCCCTGATTGGCATGTCCGGCCACAATGAAGAAGAGCTGCTGGGCATGCCCTTTACCCAAATACTCACCCCCCAATCCCAGAAACTAACCATGGAAAGATACCGGGCCAGAATAGCCGGCAAAGAGGTGCCCCAAATCTACGAGGTTCAGGCAATAACCAAGGACGGCAAAATGCGGGATATCGAAGTAAACGCCGCCCTGACCGAATACGAGGGGCGCGTTGCCGACGAAATAATTATCAGGGATATCACCGAGCGCAAACAGGCCGAGCAGGCGCTGGACGATGAAGCCACCCGCCGGCGCATACTAATCGACCAGTCCCTGGACGGTATAGTTATCCTCGATGAGAACGCAAAAGTATACGAAGCAAACCAGAAATTCGCCGAGATGCTCGGCTATACCCCCACCGAAGTCCGCGAGCTCTACACCTGGGACTGGGATACCCAGTGGTCACGCGAAGAACTGCTAGAGATGGGGCGGAATGTTGACGAGACCGGTTACCACGTGGAAACCTATCACCGCCGCAAGGACGGATCGACCATTGACGTTGAAATCAGCATCAACGGGGCCGTTGTCGCCGGGCAGAAGCTCATCTTCTGCGTGTGCCGGGACATCACCGAGCGCAAGAGGGCGGAAGAAGTCTTAAGGGAAAGCGAAAATAAATACAGGACGATTTTCGAAAATGTCAGCGAAGTAATCATCCGCCTGGATAAATACGGCAAGGTTATCGATATAAACGGAAGGGCAGAGGAATGCTTTGGCTATGAACCAGAGGAGGTAATAGGCAAGAACTTTGCCAAGCTTGGTGTTCTCAAGTTAAAGGATACACCCAAGCTAGTCAAGCTCTTCAGCGAAATAATTAGAGGCAAACGTGCCCCCTTCACCATAGAATTAGAAGCCAAACGAAAGGATGGAAGCCCCGTCACCATTGAAGTGAACAATACTCTGGTCAAGAAAGATGGCAAAGCAGAAGGCTTTGTCTCCATTGTCCGCGATATCACCGAGCGTAAACAGGCAGAGGAAGCGCTCCAGACCGAAAGGAACAAGCTGAAATCGGTAATAGACGCCATGGCCGATGGCCTCAGCATACAGGATAGAGACTTTAATATTATCTATCAGAATAAGCCGTCAAAGATAGGGGCTGGCCACGACTGCCTGGGTGAGAAATGCTACCAGGCCTATGAAAATAGAGATAAGGTGTGCGATGGGTGCCCGGTAAAAAAGGCGTTTAAGGACGGCAAGTCCCACACCGCCGAGAGAAGTCATGTAACACCGTCAGGAGAGGTCACCTTCTGGGAAAACACCGCCAGTCCGGTTAGAGATGCTCAGGGAAATATTGCCTCCTGCCTTGAGATAACCAGAGATATCAGTGAGCGCAAGCGGGCAGAACAAACGCTGCAGGAAAGCGAACAGTATTTAAAGACCCTGTTCGACGCCACCACCGGCGGGATTCTGGTTATAGACCCCCAGACACACAGAATCGTCGATGCCAACCCCGCCATCAGCCAGATAATGGGTATCCCTCAGGACCAGATTATAGGTCATGTTTGCCACCGATTTGTTTGTCCCGCAGAGTTAGGGCAATGCCCCATCACCGACCTTAAGCAAGAGATGGATACCAAAGAGTGCAAAATATTAAACGCCAATGGCGAAGAATTGTCCATCCTCAAAAGCGTGGTACCCATAACACGCCAGGGGTGTCAGTATCTACTCGAACTGGTATTTGATATCACCGAGCGTAAGCGGGCGGAAGAAGCCCTAAGGGAAAGTGAGGAAAGATACCGGGCGGTGATTGAAGGAGCCCACGATATGATACAGAGCGTCGCCCTGGACGGCAGCATCAACTTCGTCAACCAGGCCTGGCTGGACGCGCTGGGCTACACCAAAGAAGACCTGCCCAAGCTAAACCTGCTTGACCTCATCAGCCCCGAGTCCTGTCCACACTGCCAGGAAATGTTTGCCAAGGTTATCGAAGGAGAGCCCGCCCACAACGTACAGGCCACTTTCCTGACCAAGGACGGCAGAAAGATTCTGGTGGAGGGGAACGCCGCGCCGCGTTACATCGGGGACAAGGCGGTAGCCACCCAGGGTATCTTCCGCGATATCACCGAACGCAAACAGATGGAACAACAGCTCCAAGAAAAGCACGAACAACTGGACGCCCAGAACGAGGAGCTCAGAACCATCAACGAAGAATTGCAGGCTACCGAGGAGGAATTACAAAACAGCCAAGAGAGGCTGGAAAGAATGTTCGAATCGGTCACCGATGGCATATCAGTTATTAACTTGAACGGCATCATCACCAAAGTAAATGAAAGATCAGTCCAGATGCACGGCTTCGCCTCCGAAGATGATATGCTGGGCAGAAACGCCTTCGACCTGGTCACCCCCCAGGACCACCAAAGGATAGCCGCTGACATACGAAAAGCGCTAAAAGAGGGGGTAATCAGAGGCGGGGAATACACCATGCTCAGGGTAGACGGCACCGAGTTCCCCGGCGAACTGAGCACCAGCGTGCTCAAGGACGGCCTGGGCAACGTGATTGGCCACATCAGCATCGCCCGGGACATCACCTACCGCAAGCAGATGGAAGAACTGTTCAAGACGGTGACCAACAGCTCGCCGGTTGGCATCTACATCCTCCAGAACGGCAAGTTCCAGCTGGCAAACCCCCAGTTCCAGAAACTCACCGGCTATTCTGAAGAGGAACTGGCAAAAATAGACCCTATGACCCTCGTCCTCCCCGAGGACCGGGACATGCTAAGGAAAAAAGCAGTAAAGATGTTAAAGGGAGCGCGCTCCTCACCCTATCAGTTCCGGGTAGTCAATAAAGCCGGAGAGACCAGGTGGGTCATGGAGACGGTCACCTCCATCCAGTACCGGGGGAGACGGGCAACCCTGGGCAACTATATAGACATCACCGAGCGCAAGCAGGCGGAAGAGAGGGAAGACCAGCTCCAGCAGGAGCTCAATCTGGCCGGCAGACTGGCTTCAATCGGTCAGCTGGCCGCCGGCGTCGCCCATGAGATAAATAACCCCCTCACCGGCGTCATCGGCTTCTCCCACCTCATGCTCAGCCGGGATATTCCTGACGATATGAGGAAGGACCTGCAGGTAATTCACAGTGAAGCCCAGCGGGTAGCCAAGATTGTGGAAAACCTGCTCGTTTTCGCCCACCAGCGCAAAACGGGGCGGGAATACTTGGCTATCAACGATATCATCACCAGGGTCCTGGAGCTCCGCAGCTACGAAATGAAGGTAAACAACATTGAAGTTGAAAACCAGCTAGACCCCGAACTGCCCGCCACCATGGCCGATGCCGGCCAGCTCCAGCAGGTATTCCTCAATATCGTCCTCAACGCCGAACACTTCATGACCAAGGCACATTACAAGGGCAAGCTGCTGGTTAAGACGGAAAGGCTAGGGAATAAAATACGGGCCTCCTTCACTGACGACGGCACCGGCATCAGCCAAGAAAACCTGGATAAGATATTCAACCCCTTCTTCACCACCAAAGAGGTGGGCAAGGGGACAGGCTTAGGCTTAAGTATCTGCCACGGCATCATCACCCAGCATGAGGGACGGATATACGCCGAAAGCGAATCGGGCAAGGGGGCCACCTTCGTTATTGAACTACCCGTAGTCGCCGAACCCGTCCGGGCGGGCAAAGCCAAAGTAACCAAAAAAGAGCCCCCCAAACCACGGGGAGCCAAGATACTGGTGGTAGATGACGAAGCAGCCATTCTCACCTTCCTCCACCGCCTGCTAACTGACATGGGGCACAGCGTAGAAACAATAAACAACGCCGATGCCGCCCTGGAGCGGCTCAAAACGGAAAGGTACAGCCTTATTTTACTGGACATCAAACTGCCCGGCATGAGCGGTATCGAGCTATACCAACAAATCGAAAAAATAGCCCCGGCGCTGACACGGAGAGTCATGTTCATCACCGGCGACGTCATGGAAGGCACCACCCGCAGCTTCCTGGAAAAAGCCGGGGTACCGCACATCACCAAGCCCATAGACATAGAAGAGCTCAAAAAAATGATGAATAATGCCTTGAACCAGACACAGGGAGCGTCAAAAGCCTCAGGGTGATTAGTGAAATGATTAAGAGCATACAGAAAGAAAAAGAGGAGCTTATCCGCTCCCTGGAAACCAAGGTGGAGGAATTTACCATACTCCACCAGATAGTCCAGACCGGCACCGAGATGCTGGAGCTGGAGCAGGTCTTAAGCAACGCCCTGGAAAGGGTGATGCAGCTAATGGCGGTAGACAGCGGGGCAATACTGCTGACCAACGAGCAAAAAGGGAATTTGAGCACGGTTGCCCGCGGCGGGGTATCAACCGAATTCCTGAAAAAGCTTAAAAAACTGCCCTCAAGCAACAACATCACCGGACGGCTGATTCTATCCGGCATGCCGCTGGTGGTGGAGGACACTGCCAAATACCCCCAGCTGGCTGACAGCCTGCTAAGTGAGGAAGGGCTGCAGTCCATTGCCGCCGTCCCTCTGCGCTCAAGCGGCCTAATAATCGGCACCCTGATTATCGCCAGCCGTAATTTACGCAGCTTCAACTCGGGCGAAATCCACCTGCTCAACACCATCGGCGAAGGACTGGGCCCCGCCCTCAAGAACGCCGAACTCTACGAGGTACTGCGCGGCAAAAACCGCCAGCTGGACGAGCAGAACCAGGAACTGCGCTCAAGACAGCGGAAACTGGTGGAAAAATCCAGGGAGGTGGAAGTAGCCAGCCGGCTAAAATCGGAATTTCTGGCTAACATGTCACATGAACTGCGCACCCCGCTCAATGTCGTTATCGGCTTCTCCGAACTCATGCTGGACCAGGCGCCGGGACCGGTGAACAAGGAGCAGCGGGAGTGTCTGGCCGACATCTTAAGCAGCGGCCGCCACCTGCTGGGCTTAATCGACCAGGTCCTCGACCTCTCCAAGATAGAGTCGGGGCGTACCGAACTCAGGCTGGCCGAGGTAGCCCTGCCCCAGGTCATAGAATCTCTAAAAAACACCATGCTGCCCATACTTAAACCGAAGCGGCAGATACTGGATATCAGCATAGAAGAAGGCCTGCCCGCCGTCAGCGCCGATAAGGCCAAACTGAGGCAGGTATTCTTCAACCTGCTCAGCAACTCGTCCCGCTTCACCCCTGAGGGTGGCAGAATTGAGATTAAGGCGGTAAGCAACGGCACTCACTGCCGGGTCAGCGTTACTGACAACGGCATCGGCATCAAAAAAGAAGACCAGGATAGGATATTTGAACCATTCTGCCAGCTGGACAGCACCCCCGCCCGGGGAAACAACGGCACCGGGCTGGGGCTGGTGGTGGTCAAGCAAATCGTGGAAAAGCACGGCGGACAGGTCTGGGTAGAAAGCGAATACGGAAAAGGGAGCCGGTTCAGCTTTACCCTTCCCCTGTTTTCCGGGGAGGTAAAGAAATGACGACACACAAGGTACTGATTGTAGAAGACAACCCCATGAATATGAGACTGCTCGAAATGATTCTCAAGTCGGACGACTACGTACTGCTCAAGGCAACCGACGGGGAAGAGGCGCTGGCTATCGCCGCCATAGACCACCCCGACCTGGTCTTAATGGATATCCGGCTGCCCAAGATGAACGGCTTAGAGGTGGCGAAAAGGCTCAAGAAAAATGCGCAGCTCAGCCACATACCCATCATCGCCCTCACCGCCCACGCCATGAAGGGAGACATGGAAAAAGCCATTGAAGCCGGCTGTGACAGCTACGTATCCAAGCCGATTGATACCCGGGAGCTACCCAGGATGGTAGCCAGTATTTTATCAGGGCACCGGCAGCAACAGGAGGTCAAACCCGTCGGCAAGAACTAGATAAAGTTGCCCTTTTTGAGCGCCCCCCGCAGGTAGCCGATAAACTCCTCCGCCTTAGCTTTAGGCGGCTTAGTGGACAGGCTAACGCCGACGAAGAGTATAGCGCAGACGATAAATCCCCACGTCCCCGGCCACCAGCCCAGAGGCTTGGCACCCGTTATCTGGAAAATCAGCACCACTATCGCCCCGGCGATACAGCTAACAATAGCCCCCAGCGCCGTAGCCCGCTTCCAGAAAAAGGCGCCGAAGATAGTAGGCACCGCCATCAGAAGACCAGCCGAAGCCGCCGAAGCCAGCGGGGCAATCATAAAGTCCAGCCCGGTCTTACCCGCCGCCCACCAGGCAAAGACAAAGGCAATAACAGCCATGATGGGGATAACCCACTGCCCCACCCTCAGCTCCCCCCTCTCGGAAACCTTGGGGTTGATAAGCCCCCGGTGGATATCGCGCGCCCACACCGAAGACAGGGTCAGCAAAATAGAATCAATGGTGGAGATAGCGGCAGCGGTGATGCCAATCATCACCACTATCGCCAGACCGGTCGGTATCATAGACAGAGACAGCAGCTTCGGCGTGGCAAGGTCGGCGTTCTCCAGACCGGGCACCAGCAGGTTGGCGCCGAATCCCCATAATACCGAAATCAAGGTATAGATAAAACCAAAGATAAGAAAACCGCCCAGCATCTGCTTCATGGCGGTAACCGACCTGGGGATAAAGAGCCGCTGGCTCACCTGGGGATTGGATATTAAAAAGAAGAGCCAGGGCAAAGCCAGGCCGATAAACATGTTGATGTTCCACGACCCGCCGGCGGTGGGCACGGTCAGCAGCCCCGGCGACGCCGCCTCCAGCTTGCTGAAAAAGGCGCCAAAACCGCCCAGCGCGGCAATAACCACCCCCAGCACCGCCGCCGAGGTGACAATCATAATCAAAGCCTGGAAGGCATCAGTCCAGGCAACCGAGCGCAGACCGGCAATGCTCGACCAGGCGATAGCGCAGACCACGGCGATGATAATACCCACCACCACCGGGATGGCTCCCCCGCTAACCCCGTTCATCAGGTAGCCCACACCCATCAGCTGGATGGCGCCATAGGGGACCAGAAAGACGAGGGCCAGTATGGCGGTGGTCGCTCCCACCCCCCGGTTCTGGTAGCGGTCGCTCAACAACTCCATCGGCGAAACGTAGCCGTACTTCCGGCCCACCAGCCAGAAACGGGGCAGGAAGAAGACCATCATAAACATGCCGCAGAGATAGGTCAGCTCAAAGCCCAGGGCACCGACGCCGGTAAAATAGGTCAAACCAGCCAGCCCCACCATCATAAAGGCGCTGTAGGTGGTAGCGCTGTAGCTCAGCGCTGAAACAAAGCCACCCACCCGGCGGTTGGCCAGGAAGAACTCGCTCACCCCCACCCCCAGCTGCCGGCGGGCCATCAGGGCGATGCCCAACCCCACCACTATATAGACGGCAATGCCAAACCAGACCCAGAAAATGGTGCTCATTCCTCCACCCCCCGCCACTTCAGGAAGATGATAAAGGCGCTAGCGATAGCCACCGCCGCCCAGATTGTCCAGAAAAGAAAGGCGCCGCTTAATCTTTCCACGTGGGTAAGGACAAACCAGGGGATAGCGATATCCAGCGCCAGCAGAAAGGCAAACCAGACCCAGGCCCAAGCCGATTTGGTCATTTTAAGCACCTCCCCAGGCGGATATTAACCGCCATTTTAGCACAAAGAAAAAGTGGTGTCACTTTTTAGGTGCAAGAGGATGACCAGCCGTAAAACAGCCATAAAAGAAATGTAAATGAGGGCAGAGAGGCTCTTACCGATAACTAAAAACCGGGACCACCGATTGATTATGTTCTAAAGGAGACAAGCATTGCCCCCGGACCGCCGTGCACCCCAAGTCCTGGCCCTACCCTGGACATCCTTATCTTTTCCCTGGCAAACACGGAACCAAGACGCTCCGCCAGAGCTTGCGCTTCGTCGGGGGTGGTATTGTAGACAACAGCCAGATCCTTAATATTTCCCGCATTTTCCACAAAGTCAAACAGCTTATCTATACCTTTCGCCCGGGTGCGGGCCTGACCCGCCGGCACCAGTTCTCCATCTTTTATAGTAAGCATCGGCTTTACACTCAATATTGAGCCCAGCAATGCCTTGGCTTTGCCGATGCGCCCACCCCTTCTAAGGTATTCCAGGGTATCCAGAAGGAAAAATAAATATGTCTCAGGAATAGCCTGTTTGGCCGCTTCCACAATCTTGTCCATACTCTCTCCGGCTTTAGCCATCTCGGCGGCGGCAATAACTATCAAGCCCACACTCATGCTCAGTGTCTCTGAATCAACCACCTCAACCGGGCACCCCCCCTCCAGCATATCTTTTGCCATCAGCGCTGAATTACAGGTGCCGCTCAGTTTACCGGAGATATGGATGGAAACAATGCCGTCGGCGTCCGCTGACAGCTTCTGGTAGGCCTCAAGAAAGTCCTGTGGTCCGGGCTGAGTAGTGCTGGGGTGGGCCGGGTCATGTGTCAACCTCTCGTAAAACTCGTCCGAGCTGATGCTCACCCGGTCACGGTAGACCTCCTCGCCAAAACGCACGTACAGAGGCACCACGGTAATCCCCAGTTCCTTGGCTAGCTCCTCGGGCAGGTCGGCGCCGCTATCGGTAACTATCTTTACCGGCATAATTCCCCCTTTAAATTAATCGCCCCTGGCGGACTAATTGATGCATTATAATAGCACCCCCACCCCCCCTGTCAACTCCTTTTAATTCTAGGTATGTATTAGAATATCCCGAGAGAAAATGACCGCCGGTTGATTATGCTTTTCTAATGGCTACAAGCATTGCCCCCGGACCAGCGTGCGCCCCAAGTCCCGGCCCTACCCTGGCTATCCTTATCTTCTCTTTGTCAAACACGGAGCCGATACGCTCGGCCAGACCCTGCGCTTCGTCGGGGGTGGTGTTGTAGACAACAGCCAGATCCTGAATATCTCCCGTATTTTCGACAAAGTCAAACAGCTTATCCATACCCTTAGCCCGGGTGCGAACCTGGCCCGCCGGCACCAGTTCTCCATCTTTCACAGTAAGCATCGGCTTTAAGTTCAATACCGAGCCCAGCAGTGCCTTGGCCTTACCGATACGCCCACCCCTTCTGAGGTATTCCAGAGTATCTAGAAGGAAAAGCATAGATGATTCAGGCATGGCCTTTTTCACCTCGGCCACAATCTTGTCCATACTTTCTCCGGCTTTAGCCATCTCGGCGGCGGCTATAGCTATCAAGCCCACACTCATACTCAGTGTCTCTGAATCAACCACCTCAATGGGGCACCCTCCCTCCAGCATATCCCTGGCCATCAGCGCCGAATTATAGGTGCCGCTCAGCTTGCCGGTGATATGGATGGAAACAATGCCGTCGGCGTCCGCTGACAGCTTCTGGTAGGCTTCAAGAAAGTCCTGTGGCCCGGGCTGAGTAGTATTGGGGTGGACCGGGTCATGTGTCAACCTCTCGTAAAACTCATCCTCACTGATGGTCACCCGGTCGCGGTAGACCTCTTCGCCAAAACGCACATATACGGGCACCACGGAAATTCCCATCTCCCTGGCCAGCTCCTCGGGCAGGTCGGCGCCGCTGTCGGTAACTATTTTTACCGGCATAAGTCCTCCTTAAATTAATAGCCCTTTACAGGCTAATTGATGCATTATAAACGAGCCTCCTTTCACCCTGTCAATTCCTATTAAGTCTAGGTATGTGTTAGAATACGCAGAGAAAATGACGGCTGTTTTATCCCGGCAGGATATCCAGCGGCTGCTCAAGAAAAAGCCGCCCCTCATCGAAGGCTGCCCTGACATAGAAAAGCAGCTGCAGCCCAACGGCATTGACCTCACCCTGCGCGATATATCGCTCATGCAGTCACCGGGCAGGATTGCCGTGGAAAACAGCCAGCGGCAGGTCTCGGAGCTGGCGCCGCTGGTCTTCGACGGGCAGGGCTTTATCGACCTCATCCCCGGCGCCTATATCATCACCTACAACGAAGTCGTCCACCTCCCCCCCAACATCATGGCGCTGGGCAGGCCCCGCTCCAGCCTCCTCCGCTGCGGCGTAACTGTGGGCACGGCGGTCTGGGACGCCGGCTACTCCGGCCGCTCCCAGTCCCTGATGGTGGTCTACAATTCACAGGGGTTTCGCCTGCAGCAGAATGCCCGGGTAGCCCAGCTTATCTTCATGAAATTGAGCCAGAAGACAAAAGGGTATCAGGGCGCTTATCAGGGAGAGAACATAGAGTAGTTTTTATCTATACCCACCCACCACCCTTAAGGTATGCCCCTTACGGGGCTTTCCCCATCCCCAATATTGTTGGATAGAAAAGCAGGGTATTTCTCTCCTCCAAGGGGCGGGGAGGGGCAAATAAAAAGAATTGAAAAGAGGTATAACCTCTTTGGGCGGGAGGGTGGGAACGAAATAACGCTGGGTAAAAGTGGGTTGGGCAGAGGGGAAAAGCCGTTTTGCTCTTAGACTACGATGCTTAAAGCCCCCGGCAACACCCGGAAAGAGGCGGGGCACTCACCCAGCAGCTCGCCGTCGGCGTAAACCAGCATCGGCTCCGGGGACTCAACGGCGATGTCGGTGCCCTTTTTCATCGTAATCTTGGGGTGATTGATATGGGTTCCCTTATATACCGTGGGCAGCTCTTTGAGCAGTTCAAACTTACCCATATCACCGATAATGACCACATCCAGCAAATTATCGTTCAACTCAGCCTGAGGGGCGATATGCATACCGCCGCCGAAGTAGCCGCCGTTGGCAACGGCCATATTCAGCACCCGGTAATTCTCCACCTCGTCCCCAATCCTGATAACCACCGGCTTATTCTTATAGATAAACAGCGTCCTCACCAGCCCGGCGATATAAGGTATGGTGCCGCCAAAGAACTTGGGCAGGCGCTCGGTTTCTTTGACCACGGCGGCGTCAAAACCGACTCCGGCGGCGTTAATAAAGAAACGCTGTAAGGTCTGCCCCTGGCGCTGGTACTCAACCACACCGACGTCGATAGACAGCCTCCGGGGACTGGTCAGGGCGGAGCAGGCGGTGGTGTAATCGCGGGAAATACCGACCGAGCGGATAAAATCACCGCCGGTACCGGTACTGACGATGCCAAGCGCCGTGGTGGAGGCGTTGGTAGAATTAAGTATGCCGTTGGCAACCTCGTTCACCGTGCCGTCCCCACCCACCGCCACCAGGTAGCGATAGCCGTCGCTGGCGGCTAATCTGGCAAGCTCTATGGCATGCCCCACACCTTCGGTGTACTCAAAGTCAAAGGGAAGGCCGGCAGCGTTGAGGAGACGATTGATGATAGGCCACTTGCGGCGTGTGGAAAAAGCCCCGGCCGCAGGGTTAACGATTACCTTAGCGGGCAGCACTGACATCGCCCATATATTCCACCAATTTTCGCCAGATGTCAAGTGTTTAGTTAGTCTAGGTAGCCTATCCGGGAGGGGGGCCTCTGCCTGGTTTCAAACTTTATGCCCGCCTCCTGGAACAGGTCGATAAAAGAGTCATCATTATATCTGGCAAAGCTTACAAAGCGGTCTATCTTGGCGTTGACCAGCATCTTGGCGCAGAGCACGCAGGGCGTATGGGTGCAGTAGATGGTGCTTCCCTCAAGGCTGACGCCGTGGAGGCTGGCCTGGATGATTACATTCTGCTCGGCGTGAACACCCCGGCAAATCTCGTGTTTTTCCCCCGATGGTATATGTAACTCATCCCTTAGACAGCCCAGCTCAAGGCAGTCCTTCCGCCCGGAAGGAGCACCGTTATAGCCGGTAGCCAGGATGTGTTTATCCTTCACCGCCACTGCCCCAATATGATGCCGACGGCAGGTGGAGCGTTCGGCAACCACCGAGGCTATCTTGAGAAAATACTTGTCAGTATCTATTCTTCTTTGTTTTTTCATTTTAATTTAGAGACAATCCTTGCCGCTTCTTTTTTAAGCTCCTCCAGGGAGGACTCGTTGATAATGGTAAAATCGGCCATGGCGATGGGCCCCCCTTTGGCGATATTCTCTATCTCGGCTGTATCCCGGCTGGCCGCCTCCTCCGGGGTCAAACTCCGGCTCGACCGGCTGGCTAACCGGGCATACCGTGTCCCGGGCGATGACCACACCGCCACCAGGTAAAAATCGTCCTGGTAGCAGGACTTGAGACAGGTATATTCCTCCCAGGAATAGAGGCCGTCAATAACCACGTCAGACGCTTTCAAGGCGTGCTCAATCCGGGGCTGGTTGAGCTCGGCGTAGACCGCCGCCCCGTGCTCCTTCCGA
>Ga0315551_10000841_pt1 | contig 23977 bp, 23 predicted proteins | sample SalMarSW160290MG_FD_203678 | JGI IMG/M metagenome (GOLD analysis project Ga0315551, IMG submission 203678) | Salt marsh sediment microbial communities from the Plum Island Ecosystem LTER, Massachusetts, United States - Salt Marsh Sediment SW1602-90 ...
CTCTTGACCATATTGGCTTCTACGGAGAATTGGATACTGTGACGATTGATACATTGAACATTGATACTACCTTCGTATTTAGTACTCCAGGTATTATAAATGTTGAATCGGGTGTGGACCGAAGCGATATCGATGTCGAAAATATGATACAGTTTAGATGGTTTAAAATGATTTGGCAGATGATGCCATGAGTCTTTGTTTCGACTTTTTGATTGTCTGCAATACTTCGACAATCTAATAAATAAAGTCTCAATTATTGTGAATTTTGGCAACTGTTAATGTCTGCAAACCCTTGTTTATTGTACAGTTGACAAATTTTTGAGAATAGTTAAAATAAAACTATGAGGAAAGGTATTGCTACTCTACCACTGCACTGGGGACACGCTCCGAGATGGTTATTCGAAGAAATGAAGAAACTCTCTCTTGCACTTATGGAAGTCATGCTCGTTGAATACCCTCCGGTGAAGATTTTGGAAAATCTTTCCGACCCATTCTGGTTTCAATCACTTGGTTGTATCCTTGGTTTTGACTGGCATTCGAGCGGTGTTACGACGACAACAATGGGTGCGCTTAAAGAAGTTTTTAAAAAACTCGACGCCGGTATTTATATTTGCGGGGGTAAGGGTAAAACTTCGCTTAAAACTCCTGATGAAATAAAAGAAATCGGATATAAAAAGAGCATGAATGTCGATTCTCTAATATACACAAGCAAAATTACGGCAAAGGTTGACAATTCAGCTCTTCAGGATGGATATTCAATATATCATCATACGATCATATTCACATCGAAAGGCGAGTGGAGCGTCGTACAGCAGGGTATGAATGCTGCAAATCGAATGGCGCGTAGATACCACTGGTTTTCCGGCTCACTGAAGGATTATACATATGAACCGCACAAAGGAATTATAACCGATGGCTTTACGACTCCCTTGAACATGGTTTCCAAGGATTCTGCAGAGGCAAGGAAGATATCGACTTCCATTGCTTCTGACTATCCGGAAAAAACACTCCAAGAATTAAAAAAAATAAGAGAGTTAAAATTGCCCTTACGTCATCAGATAGTCAAATCAGATATCAATTTAGAAAAATTAAGAAAACCACTCGAACTAACCTTTAATCGGCAACCGGAAAATTTCGAAACCCTGTTGGGCATTAAAGGAATCGGACCCGCAACAATCAGAGCCCTCGCTTTGGTAGGTGAACTCATTTATGGCGAGCCTCCCAGTTTCGAGGACCCCGCGCGTTTTAGCTTTGCCCACGGTGGTAAAGATGGAATACCCTATCCTGTTGATAGAGAGAACTATAATAGATCAATCTTATACCTGAAAAATGCAGTTTCTTTGGCTAAGATAGGGGAGAGAGAAAAACTTAAATTACTAAAGAGACTTGCTTTTATAGATGATAACAAATTTAATCACACGGGAAACAAAAAAATAAATTGTGTACAATAAAAAAATATCTCACACAGAGACACAAAGGTACAAAGAAAAAATGACAGAAAATAAAATTGGAAAGGATGAAAAATGGTATAAGTAGAGTTATAAATGGGAAAATTTAATAAGAATGTTTTTTTTATTAGATTTGCTATTGTGTATAAGAAAAAAAATAATAAATTATAGTTTGGTGTGGTTGGGCTTTGTGTGAGAGTAAATGTTTAATTTAAACCAAAAGGAGGTAAGTATGCTGAAGTGTAAAGTTAGTAGGTGTTTGTTGATTGTACTGTGTCTGTTTGTTACCGGCAACGTTTTTGCTTTGACCTGGGGTGAGTTGAAATCCAAAATAGAAGCAAAATATGGAACTTTCTCAGATGAAATCAAAGATATGGAAATGGTGATGAATTCTGAAACCAAAGGCATGGAAGGTATGGAAGGTGCAGGACCTTCGGAAATTAAAATGTTGAGAAAAGGTGAAAAGTATAGAGTTGAAATGAAGATGAGTATGCCGGAAGGAGCAGGAATGCCAAAAGGAATGGGGGATATGACGAATATAATGATATTTGACGGCAAAGATTTATGGTCGATAAACCAATTCGCAGGTAAGCAAAAAATATCAGCTGATGCCGATGCTTCCAAGAGGGATCAGATTAGCTGGTGGGAAGACCTGCCGAAAAATGGTAAAATAATTGGCTCGGAAAAAGTGGGAGATAGAGACTGTTATATCGTGGAAGGCAAGAGCGGAGAAATCGATACATCATCTGTAAATACGGATAAGGAAAATAAAATAAAAGGTTGGATAGAAAAATCATCTCTTCTTTTAGTTCAGATGGAATTTCGGGATTCGAAAGGAGAAACATTTAAAGTTGTTAATTCCAACTTCAAAGAAGTAAAGAAATGGGAGATACCTTATGTAACTGAAGTATTTGCAGGTGGAAAGTTGATAACAAAAAATACCATAAAAACTCTTAATGTAAATAAAGGTTTATCCGACGATCTTTTCGATGCCGATAAAGTTCCGGCGAGTACAAAAGGAGCTCCGGGTATGCCTGATATGAAAGAAATGATGAAGAAATTCAAAACGGGTGGATAGCAAAGCTTTATTTAACCACGAAATACACTAAATAGTCTAAAATTAAATGGTGTGGAGGTTGAAGAATTATTCCCCACACCATTTTTTTATTACCTTGTTGTTTTTTTTTCTCTCTGCTTACTGTTAACTAATCTTTAAACAATCAAGTATGAATTTGCTGACATTTATGTAGTCGTGTTCTTTCTCGACCCAATCACGGCTTTCGGCACTTTTTTTCAAGAGAATTTTAGGATTGGTTAACACTTTTGTTAAGACATCTTTGATATTATCTTTGTTTGCATTTATAAATGGATGTGTTTTCAGGAACTTCTCATATTGAGGATTTATATACGTTATACTTGGTATTCCCATGGAAAGACACTCCATCGAATTCATACCGTATCCGAAACCTCCGAAATCCGTCAACTGGTCAACAAGTACATCGCATTTTTGCTCTTTGATTTCGAGCACTTCTTTATGAGGTTTGTTTTCGATTAAAAGAAAGTCAAAATCGAATTTATTTTTAAGTTCATCAACAGCTTTCAATAGAAATTCCGTACCTTTTAAATAGCGTTTTGTTGGAGCATGACAGATGGTTATTTTATTGCTTTTTAATATTTCTTTTTTCTTGAATTTGTCTACTTCGAAAGGAAAAGGAATATACTGGACTTCAGGATGAATAAAAGTATGGTCAAATTCAGTTGTGAATATAGCATCCGCCAATTTTTCTATATGTGGTAAAACTCCTCTCGCTCTTAAATCGCTGCCGAGATATAATATAACGATTTTTTTACCCGTTTTTTTTAGCGACTCTATGAATTTTCCGTTTCTTAAGAACCCGAGACCACCATCGAGAAAGTAACAATCGAAAGACCTGATAAATTCCTTTAAAGGATTGATATGGAAATCCCAGAGAATATCTCTGAAAAGATATATTGTTTTTTCTATTTTGCCAGGCTTCCAGACGGGAGGATTACCTTTTTTCTTTAAATAGCCGTACGTTCCGATTTTAGCTGTCCTTTTTAGATTTCTAAATGACCATGTATTTGAGAAAGGAAGATTAAGAACAATATCATCCCAGTGAGAACGGGGACTTTTAAAGTACGTCATCAAACGGGAATAATGCCCCATTCTTCTTTCGGCTTTAACCAGAATTCCCGGCACTCCCGCAATATTCTCCGAAGCTATATGTAAAATTTTCATCTTAATTCAAAACTTTAAAAATTTTATTATCACACAAAGACACAGAGACACAAAGCCCACCACACCCTTTTTTGTTTTGTTTGTTCGAAACCCTTCCCGCATCTCAATTTTAATATTGTTTTAACTAAAGTCTGAGATCTGGTATCTGGTACCCATTTATGCTCTCTGCTTACTAATTCACAAAATCAAACAATCGCCGATAATTTTAGGTGTGATTTTTCGTGAATACCTTATGACTTTTATAGAGTCGGGAGGCTGAAAAGAATCCCTTTCTTCGAGAAGAAGAACCTGTGGAATTTTTAAGAAAAAGGCAAATGTAGAGAGGTCGTTTTTCTTTGAGATTAGTTGGGAGATTTTGTTTAAATCTTCAACTTCCTTTACCTGTTGTAAACCGTGGTATGGAGTGGAAATATCGGAAGTAATACCGACAACTACTTCATTTCCGGATTTTTTAGAGGTTTTTTTAGGCTTAACAGCTTTGGTTTCCCACTTTGCATATGGGAAACCAAGTAATTTAATCAGAAATTGATAACTGTTAATTATTGATTTTGTTTTGGCTCTTACGGTGATATTTACTCCAGGAGCGTCATAAATTGAAGCAACAACAGGTTTTTTTAAAACATAGGAAAATACATGTATGTTTTCTTTGTTGAGGTCTATCAATAGATCATATTGCTGCTTTATGCTGTTCTTTAAGCGAAAAATACCAATGGGACCCGATTTTTGATTATAATGGATAATTCCCGTGTGTAAACGTCTGAAATACTTAGGGTCTTTATTATTGGGTAGCAGAACAGTTAATTTGAACTTTTTTGCTAAAGCTTCAACTAAAGGTAATGCATAAAAAGTTTCTCCCTCGTTTTCCGAAGGGCGAATAGCTATTCTTTTAACATTTTCCAGTGGAAATTTTATATTTTTAGATTTCTTTTTATACGGTGAAAGAAAAAGTTCGGAAGTTATCTTGTTAGGCATATATCTCCTCAATATCGAATATTTTTCCAGGGTTTAATATATTAGAAGGGTCGAACTCTTTTTTTATCTTCTTCATTAGTTCTATCTCCTTTTTCGATCTTGAATATTTAAGGTATTTTTTCTTTGTAAAACCTATGCCATGTTCCCCGCTTATTTTGCCTCCAAAAGTATTTAATTTTTTGAACAATTCATTCACGATTTTGTCTCCATCGTCTTTCCACTCTTTGTTTTTAACAATATTAACATGTAGATTTCCGTCCCCTATGTGTCCGAAAGTAAAAACTCTCGTGTTGAATTCTTTTTCCAGCATCTTTATCTCCATAATGAATTCGGGAATATTAGCTCTGGGTAAAGATACATCTTCGGGAATGAGAGTACCGAATATGTCAAGAGCTTCCGATACCTTACGTCTGAAATCCCATATTGTCTCCTGTTGATGTTTTTCTTCTGCCACAAAAACATCAACGGCGTTGTTTTCCAAAAATTTATCGCCAATAATTTCGAATTTCTTCTCAAGTTCATCTTTTGTATTTTCAAGTACTTCAGCTATAAGGAGTGTACCTTCTTCAGCCATTGGTATCTTTTTATCTAAGTTGGAAACGGCTACCCGGACTGCGTCTTCGTCAATCATCTCAAACGCAGAAGGCGTAATGCCACTTGAAAGTATATTGAATGCAGAAAGAGCCGCATCTTTTAAGCTTTTAAATGGAGCAACCAGTGTTGCAGAATAGGGAGGAAGAGCTGTAACTTCGAGAAATATTCTGGTAATAATCCCGAGAGTACCTTCTGACCCTATCATGAGGTTTAAAAGCGAATATCCTGTAGCATTTTTTTTTAACTTTCCTCCAAGAAATTCTTTTGACCCGTCGGGAAAGATTACTTCTATACCTCTTATATAATCTCGTGTTAGTCCGTAAAGAAGACAACGAGACCCACCTGCGTTAGTTGCGACATTTCCTCCTATAGAACACGAGTCAACTGATGCAGGGTCTGGAGGGAAGAAAAATTTGTACTCTTTGAGGAAATTATTTATTTCTTCGGTAATGACTCCCGGTTGAACTTCCAGAATAGAATTCTTCTTATCAAAATCAATTATTTTATTCATTTTTTCGAGGGAAAGAACGATTCCTCCATAGACTGCAAGTGAGCCTCCCGTTCTGCTTGTTCCTCCTCCTCTTGGAATTACTGGTGTTTTTGATTTTTCAGCTATTTCAAGAAGTCTCGTAATCGAATCTGTATCTTCAGGAAGAAAAGCTGCATCCGGAAGGAAATAATAATTGCCGGGAGTTTCATCCCGTGCATATTTTTCCAATTTTTCTTTATCTGTAAGTATTTCGTAATCGAATTCTCTTTGCAGCTGAGCTAAATTTGTCATAGCCTAAAATAACAGTAACTTATCCATAGTCAAGTCTGGAAGTTAAATTGTTGGGTTTATTGAAATTTAATGCGTTCGAATGTTGAAACTTATGAATTATGCAAGCCTTTATTCACTCTTTTGTTATTTCTTTTTTCAAGTCATATAGGATATTGTGAGCCTCTCTGGGGGTAATTTTATCGGGTTCCAGGGATTTTATTTTGTTCAATAGTATATTTTCTATCTGGAAAAGCGAATTTTGTCTTGTTTTTGGCGGGTGTTTCTTTGTGACTCTATTATCATCTTTTAAATCTGCGAGTAAATCCTTTGCTCTTGTAATTACGTTTTCCGGTAAGCCGGCAAGCTTTGCAACCTCAATACCGTAGCTGCGGTCGGATGACCCTCTTATTACATTTCGTAAGAAAATAACTTCATTTTCTGTTTCTTTGACAGATACATTATAATTTACGATTGTCTTATAATATTCCTCTAATTCGGTCAATTCGTGATAGTGGGTTGCGAAAAGAACTAAAGGTTTCTCGGGAATCGAGTTAAGATATTCGATTACGGACCAGGCAATTGAGAGCCCATCGTAAGTACTGGTTCCGCGTCCCACCTCATCTAAAATTACAAGGCTTTTATCCGTTACGTTATTCAATATATTTGCCGTTTCATTCATCTCTGCAAGAAAAGTAGAAACGCCCCTGGCTAAATCATCAGATGCGCCGATACGTGTGAAAATACTGTCTATTATTCCTATTTCGGTATTTTTTGCAGGTACATAGGAACCTATCTGAGCCATTATGGTAATCAAAGCAGTTTGCCTTAAATAAGTTGATTTTCCTGCCATGTTTGGTCCGGTTAAAATAATTATGCTTTCTTCTTCCTTCAATTCTACGTCATTGGGTATAAACTCACCATCACTCAGGATTTTTTCTACCACAGGATGTCTTCCTTCTTTGATTTTAATCCCTTTGTAGGTTGATATTTTTGGACGGCAGTAATCTTTTGAGAGTGCGAGTTCGGTGAAACCGGTTATTATATCTACAACGGATATGGCAGAAGCAGTTTCTTCAAACTCATTGATGTAATTTTGTAATTGTTCAATTAAATCTTCAAAAAGCTTTTTTTCGATTTCGTTCTGTCGCTCTTCTGCCGTCAAAATTTTGGATTCGAAGTTTTTTAACTCTTCGGTTATAAACCGCTCGGAATTGATAAGAGTCTGTTTTTTTGTATAGTTATCCGGAACTCCTTTAAGTTTTGCTTTGCTAATTTCAATGTAGTATCCGAAAACCGAATTATATCCGACTTTCAGCTTATCTATACCCGTCATTTTTTTCTGTTCTTCTTCGTATTTTAAAGCCCAATTTTTCCCTTCCGAAGCGATCTTTCTTATCTCATCCAGCGCTGCGCTGTAGCCTTTTTTAAATATTCCGGCATAATCGATTCTTGCGGGAGGATCATCGGTGATAGAATCGTTAATTAACGATACTATTTTGTTCAGGTCTGCTATTTTTTTTACCTGGTTTTTGAATATTGATGAATTTAAAGTAGAGAGAAATTTTCTTAATTCACCTGCAAGGGATAGCGATATTTTCAAAGAAATTAAATCCCGGGGGGTTGCTCTTTTTGTGGATATACGACCTGTAATTCTTTCAATATCATAGATTTCTTTCAGTTTCTCTCGAGCTTCCCTTAAAATATTTCTTTTAAAGATTAATTCTTCTATACCATCAAATCTCTCTTCGATTTCAAGTATATCCGTGGAAGGGAATAGTAACCATTTTTTCAAAAGACGGCTCCCCATAGAAGTTAAGGTTTTGTCGATTGTGTCTAAGAGAGCTCCTTTTGGGTCTCCGTTTATTTTTGTGATTAGTTCGAGATTTTTTATTGTTGCTCCGTCAAGAGACATACCGTTCTCGGGATTAAAACGGGAAATTTTTTTTATGTGTTTTAGCGCTGTTTTCTGATTTTCCATGATGTAAGAAAGCAGAGCACCAATTGCGGAAACTGCGGGTGAGTCTTCGGAAAAACCGAAGGCATCTATCTTTAAAATGCCAAAATGATTTTTAACAAGACCCAGAGCGAAGTCTCTGTCAAACTTATATGGTTCTATCTTTGTGATTGGAATTTGGTTAGGTAAGGAAACTTGGGTTCCTTCAGATATTATTAATTCTTTTGGCGATAAACGTGTCAATTCATCGGGCAGGTTTTTTATTTCACCTGCCTGGAATTCACCTGTGGAAATATCCGAGAAAGCAATTCCATAGATGTTGTCGGATTTCACTATCGATGCGAGGTAATTGTTGTCCGTTTCTTCCAATAGAGAAGGTCTCATTACGGTTCCTGACGTTATAACTTCGACAACTTCTCTTTCTACCAGACCTTTTGACAGCTTTGGGTCTTCTACTTGTTCGCAAATTGCTACTTTTTTTCCTGAACGAACAAGTTTTTCAATGTAAGAATCAGCTGCTTTAATAGGTATACCGGCAAGTGGGACCCTTATATTTTTTCCCATAGGTTTGGAAGTCAAAGTTATATTAAGAGTCTCGGAAGCGATTTTAGCGTCTTCGTAAAAAGTTTCGTAAAAATCGCCTATATGGAATAAAAGGACCGAATCCTGATATTTTTTCTTTATTTGAAGATACTGTTTAAGGATTGGTGTCAAAAGTTATAAAACCGTGGAATCCCTTATTTTTTATTTCCTCGAGATAAACTTCTGTGTCGCTTCTTGTTTGAAATTTTCCGGAACAAATTCTTGAGTATTGACCTGATTCACGTATAAAATATTCTACATTATTCTCTTTTAACTTTTCTAAAAAATAATCCAGCCATTTTTTGTCTTCATAAGCTCCGAGTTGAACAGTGTAGTATCCGGATTCGGTTTTTTTTTCTACTTGTTCTTCTTTTTTTTCTTCAATCTGTTCATTTTGCGTTTCTTCTGTGGTGAGTATTCTTTTTAAAATTCCTTCCATTTTTTTTGCCTTGGCAGAATCGCCGATATTTTCATAGCAAAATTTTAGCCAATAGCATGTTTTTTTATAAAGCGGTGCTTTTTCTCCTTTTTTGAAAATCAGTTCGAAATGGTCGATTGTTTTCTCGAAATCCCCCAGAATATAGTAAAGCATTCCGATTCTGAAAAGAGAGGAATCCGCGTAAGCACTCTGGGGCGCTTCTTTTATCACCTGTCTGTAGTATTCAACTGCTTTGAGCGGATCTTTTAGTTGTGCTGCTTTTTGATATTTTTCTTTAACCGGCGAAGTTGCATTTATGAATATTATAACAAGATACAGAACCATAATTGGCTGGTTGTGAGTTTAGCACCTGACCCAATTGAGTGTTCCGAAAGAACCACAATTATTACATTTCCAGCTGAATTCTTCCGTCTCATTATTGCATTCCGAGCATTTATATACTTTACTTTTGTCCATTTTATTTTTAATTTTTGTAAGAAACTTGGATACCATATTACCGTCTATTTCGTTAGAAATAATAGTCATCGAGAGGAGAACCTTATAATCGTTAAGATCAAAATTCTTTATGGATTCTTCGAAAATTTCGGTTGCTTTTTCCAGTTCGCCTCTTTTCTTGAGTATTGAGATGTAAGACGCAAGTATACATATATTATCAGGATTTTCTTCCAGTTTACTTTTTAAATATGGTTCAAGAACGCTGAATTGTCCTTCTTCGAACATGTATTCTTCGAGTGAGGGTAGGTATAGGAATGCCTTATCCGGCTCAAGAGATAAACTCTTTTTAATGTATTCGAGACCAGTGCTTTCATCTCCCTCGGAAATCAATATTTTTCCGTGCAAATAATAGGCATATGCTATATCTCCTTTTTCGCCGATTGAAATAAACTTGCTTGCTTTTTTCGTGTCATTTTTTGAAACTTCTGCAGCCAGATAAGTCGCGTAATTCGCAAATTTTTTGGCATCTAAGACTCTTTTAGCGATGTTTAATGCTTTATCCCATTTTCCCAGTTGTTCGTAAAGACGCATCAATTTATTCGATAATATTGAATTCCTGGGATCTTTGTTGTAAAGAGTTTCAAGTACCGGGAGAGCTTTCGTCCAGTCTTTGTTTTCCAGATAATCTTCAGCCAGCGCCTCTTTTAGCCTGCTTTTTTGTTCACGAGTTAATAACGGATTTACAAGAAGATTTTTATGAATCTTTATTGCTTTCGTTATTTCGCCCTTTTTTCTGAGTAAATTACCTGTGTACAGGTAACTCTCGATGTTAGATGGATCATTTTCTATTACTTCTCGAAACAATTTTATTGCTTTGTCGTCTTTTCGTTCAATCATGGCTTCCAGACCGTGTAGGTAAGAAGTGTAGTTATTTTTGGTTTTAAGTTTATCTGACCTTTTTAAGAATACAGATAAGCCCAACAAAATAAGTATAAAGAAAAGAACAACATATATAAGAAGGTTCATGTTGTAACTTCCTCCTCATTGTTTTCTTCATCCTCATCCGATTCCGCCGTTTCTTCCTCTTCTTCAAAAGGTAAATTCTTCAGGGCTTTTATTTCTTTCTGCAGATTTTTATTCTCTTTCTGTACTGCTCTCATCTGTAATTTCATTTTTATTGTATTTACTCCTGACAAAATTATGGTAATTAGACTTCCTATTAAAATTGATTCTATTACCAGCAAAGTCAGAGGAATATTTTCAAATTTCCATTTCAACAGATAGAAGGTGACAAGAGTATTTCCATTTTGCGTTCCAACAATTATACCGAAAATAAGAATTATACCTGAAATTAGAGATACTATTAAAGTCATTTATCTGCCTCCTTTTTTATTTTCCCTACGGGAACCCATCCGTTAATTTTATATATATTGATGATATATTCAAATCCAATTTTTGCAACCCCAGGAAGCATAATTATTCTTCCGTTTTTGGTTTTCCCAACCTTTTGACCATTTTTTCCGTTTTCGATCGTTAAAACCGACAATTCTTTTCCTAATAATTCTTCCGCCTTCGATTTTGTAATTTCATTTTGAATTTTTATCAAACGCTGTAAACGGTCTTTTTTTATAGAATCTTTTACCTGGGTGGGGAATAGGGATGCAAGGGTACCTTCTCTTTTTGAATAGGCAAACATATATGCCTGGTCAAAACGGGCTGATTTGACTGTTTTCAAGGTTTGGCGGAAATCCTCTTCTGTTTCTCCGGGAAAACCGACGATAATATCCGTAGTAATGGTAACATCAGGCATTAAATCGCGAGCCCTTTCTATTATTTTCAAATAATCTTCTCTGGTATATCTGCGCATCATTTTGCGCAGCACTTTATCCGAACCTGATTGCAGGGGGAGATGAAGATATCTGGAAATAATTGGAAACTTTGCCATAACATAAAATAAATTTTCAGGTAAATCAGCCGGATGGGAAGTTAAAAAACTTAGAAGTTTTAATCCTTTAATTTCGCTTACCTTTTTTAAAATGTCCGGGAATAATAATCCTTTGTAATAATACGCATTAACGTTTTGCCCGAGTAGTGTAATTTCATTTGCACCTTCCGCTACAAGTTTCTCCGCCTCTTTCAAAATATCGTCCGCCGGGCGAGATCTTAATTGGGTGCGGAGGTAGGGAACGATGCAATACGAGCAAAAATGATTACACCCCCTTGTTATAGAAAGGTATACGCTGGTTTTAAACGCCGAGGTGAATATATCCGAATATTGTTCGCAGTATTTTTCCGGTACAAGTTCCTTTTTCTTGGTCTTTATGGCATTTACAAGTGAACGGTAAGAATCAGGGGGAGCAACAAAGTCTACTACCGGATGATTTATAAGTTCTTTATTATATTTGGCTACGCAACCAAGAACGGAAATTGAGATTTCAGGCTTTTCTTTTTTTAACCCTTTTAAAGAGTCCAGTCTGCCAAGAACTCTTTTCTCTGCATTTTTTCTAACGGCGCAGGTGTTTAAAAAAACAAAATTGGCTTCTTCTATGTTAGATACTTCCCGGAAGTTCTCTTTCAATAAAAGCGTTCGAATCATTTCCGAATCATATTTATTCATCTGACATCCGTAAGTTCGGATGTAGAATTTATTCTTCTGTTTCTCCATAGACCAGACCATTTTCAAATTTCAAGATTTTTACCGGTACTATATCTTTTTTCTTGCCGTTTAAGGGGAAGTAGACTTTTATATAGTTTGGAGTCATTCCGGTTGCCCATTTTTTTCCTGTATTATTACTCTCTTCAATTATTACTTCATAGACTTTTCCGATATTTTCCCTGATAAATTTAGATTTTTGGAACTCTCCAAGCTCTTTCAATTTATATGCTCTCTCTTTTTTTACGGAATCCTGAACTTGAGCGGGATAAAGACTGGCAAGTGTGTACGGTCTTCTGGAATATCGAAAAATATGAAGATGGCTGAAGTTTGCTACTTTTATAAGATTTGCAGTATCGTTAAAATCCTCTTCGTTTTCTCCGGGAAATCCCACTATAAAGTCTCCGGCTATACGAATATCTTTTCTTATTTCTCTCAATTTTTTAGAAATAATAAGTGTTGTCTCTCTTGTATATTTTCTTTGCATTCTCTTGAGTATTTTATTACTTCCGGATTGCTGAGATAGATGCACGTAAGGCATAAGATTTTCGTTTTCAAAGAGCTTGAGGAATTCATAATTCAGGCAATCAGGCATTAAAGAAGTTAAACGAATTCTGATATTAAAACGTAGGAGTTCCTTTAGAAGTTCTTTTAAGTCTTTGTTTTTGTGCCGGTAGTTCCCGATGTGGATACCCGTTATGATTACTTCTTTGTATCCATTATCTATCAAATCTTTGATATTTTTGATAATACTATCTTCCGATAACGAATAACTTTTTCCTCTTGCATAAGGTACAATACAGTAAGCGCAGAAGTTGTTGCATCCGAATTGAATAGGAAGATAGGGGCGGACTCTGCTGCTGGTGGGTTTGAATCCCTGGTGAGTCAGGATATTTTCATCAATATAGTATTTTTCTTTGAATTCTTCCGGAAAAAGTTTCGCCTGACATCCAAGAATTCTTACTTCTTTAGCATTTCTTTTTGCCTTTCTGTACAATTTTCTTCCTTCCGAGCCGGCTCTTGCAGTAACTGCACATGTGTTTACATAAGCGATGTCGGGTTTTTCATCGATTGAAACCACATCGTTACCATCTTCGATGTGTTTTTGTTTCAAACATTCGGTGTAAAATTGATTGATTTTACAACCTAAAGTGGAAAAAGATACTTTCATACCAGCAATTTAGGCAATTGTAAAAACTTGTCAATCCCACCGCACTACTGCAAAATTAATCTCACACAGAGACACGAAGAACACAGAGAAAACAACAAATTATATTTATTTTTAAACCCTACACACCACCAAAAACAAAAAAAACAACAAATCACACAAATAGTTTTTTGTTTTTTTACTATACCCTGTTTTTCTCTCTCCTAACTACCGACTACTAATTACTCTTCTTCGCCTTTTGCGATTTTCTTCGGTAGGACTTTTTTCCGTCCCTCTACGAGTAAGCCGGCAACAAAACCGATTATAAGGCTGACAAGTATTATTACTATCTGTGAAACCTGAAACGTTTTAAAGAAAAATCTTAATTCCGTTGTTCCTGCATTATTCCATATAAGAATTGTAACAAGTATTAACAATATAGCCCATATAGTGAGTTTTACTTTCACGGAAACCTCCTGGTTTTAATAATTTTATAGGGAACAATGTTAAATGTCAAGGGGTAAAACGGGACCGACGAGATTCGAACTCGCGACCTCTGGCTTGACAGGCCAGCGTTCTAACCAGGCTGAACTACGGCCCCAATAATATCGCAATAAATAATATAGAATTACTATCTTTTGTCAAGGTTCACTATAAAAATGTAAAAATCAAATATTAAAATGGAAAATGACAAATTGTTTTAAACTAAAAGAAAAGTATAATAGTTAATATAATTATTCGTGTTATTTGTGTGGTTTGTTATTAATAAAGAAGTTAGTAGTTGGAAGTTAGAAGTTAGAATAAAGAAAAAACTTTGTGCTCTTTGTGATCTTTGTGGTTCAAATATTTTTTTAAGTGTTGTGGGGTTTTGAATTTTTAAATTTTGATTTGTAGTTTTGCATTTTGATATTTAATTTTTAAATTAATTAATAAAGTTTTCTTCTTTTCCAGCGGAGATAGATATATCCTACTGCAAGTCCGCCCAGATGAGCAAGATGGGCTACGTTTCCGCCTCCTTCAAACGTGTATAATAATTCAAGTATACCAAATATCCAGACTGCGTATTTTGCATCGAGAGGAATTAGAAGAGGAAAAATTATCAATTTTGTTCGAGGAAAAGTGATACCGAAAGCAAGAAGTATTCCGAAGATTGCTCCCGAAGCGCCCACAACCGGAATTGTGGAATTACTATTAAATAAAGAGTATATGATTGCAGCTCCAATTCCGCATATAAAGTAATATTTGTAAAATTCTTTTGTTCCCCACAGATATTCAAGTTCCCTGCCGAACATCCATAGTATATACATATTAATTAAAAGATGAAAAAACCCGCCGTGTAAAAACATATATGTTATGCCCTGCCATACGTAACCATTCATAAATTCTCTCGGAATTAAAGCGAAGAATGTCGTAAATTGGGATATACCACGGGCAGGTATAAGACTATCCAGTAGAAGTTGAAATATAAAAACTACGACATTTATGATTATAAGATTTTTGAGTCCGTTTTGTGTTTCTCTCATTAACTATTTACTCTCCTTGTATTTCTTGATAAACTAATAATTAAAAAAGAAAACATGGAATATTATACCTTAAATTTAAAATTAGTATAACCATCTTAACGCATAACCAAGTATAAGGACTCCAATAAAACCGCATAGATTTATTTTTAACATGAAGCCCAAAACTATGGAGAAAATATGTAAATCGATACTAATGGACTCGAAACCGATTTTCAGAGGCGTGGTCATTACAGTTTTCGCAGCACCTTCAGGTAATACCATTCCCAGTAAGTCACCAATAAAAGTTCCGAGGATTAGACCCATAATTAAAATAAATATCGTTAAGGGTATGTTTTTCTTCAATCTATACAAATTCAAACCTCCTTCTGGTTTTTAGATAAATCCAATACGCTGAAAATCCCGTTATGGAACCTGTGATTATGGAAAATAAAATGTAAATAGGGGAGATGTAAATTAAAGAAATATCGGGGAGAAAAATGGTAGCGGCAAGTGCGAGTTGAGTCATTATGTGAACTTCTGCTCCAATTATACTTATTCCCAGTAAACTGAAAGGCAAGCGGGAATTAATAATTAACCACATTATAAAAGTACTTGTAATTGTACCGCTTAATGAAAATAAAAAAGCAGGCGTAAAAAGCCTTCCTAATATCAGGCTTCCCGTAATAGATTTCAATATTCCTATTAAAAGAGCGTCTCCGAGTCCAAAGAAGATGAGAGCCAATAAGATAAATATGTTTGCGAGCCCGAGACGAATTCCGGGAATCGGAGTCGGGAACAGACTTTCCACTACAAATATAGCAATAGAAGCCGAAGTAAATACTGAAATGTAAGCAATCCTATTCAGTAATTGCATCGTATTCCTTTCCCGTTATTTTTATGACAACTCTGTTCGGGATACAAATAATAAAGTCTCCTTTCTTTGATATCCACCCTTTTCTTTCGCAAATTTTTAAAGGACAGGGTGAGTTTATAATTTTTACTCTCCCGTCTTTTATTATAATTTTTGCAGTTCCAAGTTTCCCTTCAATCCCGATTTCTCTATTTTGATTCAAAGGATAAACAAAATTCTTGCTTTTGTCAACACTTATAATCACTTTTTCTCCCTGGTTTTTCGGAAGAAAGAAAATAAATAAAAGAAAAAATATTATGATGAATATATCGCCTATTTTTAAAGGACGAAATCTGCTTTCCGACCGCAATTAGAACATTTCCCTTTATTGATACCAACGATTGTGGTATTATAACCTGTTCTTTTTACCAGAGTATTCGAACACTTCGGGCAATAAGTATCCTCGGTTCCCTCGATTTGAGCGTTGCCAACATACACATAATAAAGATACTTACTTGCTATTTTATAAGCCTTTTTTAAAGTTTCAATCGGTGTTGGAGATTTTTCGTAGTACTGATGCGGGAAGTATCTGGAGATGTGTAAAGGTATAGCTTCATTGACTGAAGCTAAATATTTTGCCAGTTCTTCGATTTCCGTGTCATTATCACCCTGAATAAGAAGATTGGTTACCTCAACGTGTATTTTTTTGGAAGATTTTTCGATGGTTCGTTTCGTAGCTGCAAGATTTCCTTTAAGAATTTTTGTGTAGTATTCAGGACTCATTGATTTAAGGTCTATGTTCATTGCGCTTACAATATCAAGTAAATCGTCCAGAGGTTCTTCTGAAATCAGTCCGTTAGTAACCATTATCAGACTTATTCCTTCCTTCTTTGAGTATTCTGAAGTATCTTTAATAAATTCAAACCAGATAATTGGTTCTGTGTAGGTGAAAGCTATTGAAGGAGAGTTATACTGTTTTGCTAAATTTACGAGGTCTTCCGGAGTTATTGTTGTAGTCTGAATCTTTTTTGCCGATATGGTATAGTTTTGACAATAAGGACAGCGCATATTGCAGCCGTTAGGAGAAACCGATAAAATCTCCGTTCCTGGTCGAAAATGAAAGAGAGGTTTCTTTTCGATTGGGTCGAGTGCTATAGAAGTTGTTCTTCCGTAATTTTGAGCGTATAAAGTTCCGTCTTCGTTTTTTCTCGCCCAACAAATTCCTTCTCCTCCCGGAGGTATTGCGCATTCGTGGGGACAAAGTTTGCACCGTGCGATTAACCCTTCCGTTATTTCGTAATATTCAGCTTTTCTTTTATTCATAAATATTGATTTTGCCGTTTTCTATAAATTTATAAATATTTTCGGAGGAGTCAATGAGTATTGCCTCTATATTGTTGTCTTTTATATATTTTTTTGCTTCTTCTATTCCCATTGCGACTAAAGCAGTTGCAGTACAGTCTCCTTCAATGCCGTCGTTTGTAATAACTGTTGCCGATATTGTTTCTCGTGAAGGATAACCTGTAAAAGGATTTACTATATGGTGGTATCTCTTTCCCTCAATCATAAAAAATCTTTCGTAATCACCTGAGGTAAATACAAAGCAATCGTTTACTTTCAGGGCACCTATCAGTCCATTTTCGTCCCTGGGATTTCTTATGCCGATAGACCAGTCATTCTTCCCTTTTTTCTTTCCCAGTAGTAAGATATCTCCTCCGGCATCTATCAAAGCTGAATGGATGCCGTGCTTTTTTAATATGCTTTTTGCTCTGTTCAAAGCATAACCTTTTGCCGAGCCTCCCAGATTCAAACTGAATTTCTCGGGCATTGATAAAGTATCTGAATTAATGTTTACTTTTTTATAGTTTACCAAAGGCAATAGCGAGGCTATTTCTTCTTTTGAAGGAAGAGTCGGTTCTTTAAAATAATTCCATTTTTGTAATATTGGGTCAATCGTCGGGTCGAAATATCCATTTGTTTTGCGGGAAAAGTAAAGAGATTTATTGATTAAATGGATTAAAGTCGTATCCGTTTCGCCGTTTTTAATACCTCTTATCTTGAGTGAATCAATCCTTTTGAATTCGTCTTGTAGCTTTTTTATTGCTTTCTTTGCAAGTATGGGGTTTCTTGAATATATTCGTCCGCTAACAAAGGTATCGAAATAAAAATCTTCAAAGGTGTATTCTTTTAAAGGTATGTAAAAAAGAAAAAAGGCTAATACTAAAAACGTAATTACTAATATTAGGCGTTTTAAGCCCATCCCAACACCTTTTTTGAACCACAAAGTACACAAAGACCAAAAAGATTTAAATTGTTGGTCAGTGGGTCGGTTAGTCCGTTGCTCTGTTTTATGAAACGCACCAACACACCCACGCACCTAACACACTAACAGAATTTGACTCATGACTTGATTGCTCAAATTTTAAGCTTCGAATACTTCTTTTACCTTTTCGAAAGCCCAATCCATTTCCTCTTTTGTGATAACAAGAGGCGGGGCGAAGCGGATTACCACGCCGTGAGTTTCTTTGCATAGAAGCCCTTTTTCTTTGAGCTTTTCGGCGTAGGGTCGAGCCGGTTCTTTTAGTTCCAGTCCAATCAAAAGCCCTTTACCTCGCACTTCTTTTATCACCGGATTTTTCAGTGAGCGCAGGTTTTTCATAAAATCCTCTCCGAGAGAAAGAGCTTTTCCCGGTAAATCCTGTTCTATAATTAAATCAAGAGCCGTAATTCCTACAGCAGCCGCGATTGGATTGCCTCCGAAAGTTGAACCGTGGTCTCCCGGATTAAAAACACCGAGGATTTCTTTTGAAGCTGCGAATACCGAAACCGGATAAACTCCGCCACCTAAAGCTTTACCGAGAACTATTCCATCTGGTTTTACATTTTCCCATTGCCAGGCAAAAAGTTTACCTGTTCTTCCGAGACCGGATTGTATTTCGTCCAATATGAGAAGTACATTATTCTTGCTGCAGATTTCTTTGACCTCTCGGAGGTAACCTTCCGGAGGAATCACGATTCCTCCTTCGCCCTGAATGGGTTCAAGAAGCACGCCGGCTGTATTCTCATTGATTGTTTTCTCTATTGCTTTTGCATCGCCATAAGGGACTATCGGAAAACCAGGGGTCATCGGACCAAAACCATCTCGATACTGTTCTTCTGTTGAGAAGGAAATAATGGTTATTGTTCTTCCGTGAAAATTATTGGTTGCAGCAATGATTTCCGCTTTATTTTCGGGAACTCCTTTTACTTTGTGAGCCCATTTTCTTGTTGCCTTAAGTGCTGTTTCTACGCCTTCGGCACCCGTATTCATCGGAAGAGCCATTTCCATGCCCGTTACTTCACATACTTTTTTTAAGAATAAAGGCAGCTGGTCATTTCTGAATGCACGTGAGGTTAATGTGAGTTTGTCAAGTTGTTCTTTCATTTTCTTTATAATGACAGGATTTCGATGTCCATGATTCAATGCGGAATAAGAAGAAAGCATATCCATATATTTGTTGCCTTCAACGTCCCATACCCATACACCTTCTCCTTTATTTAAAACTACGTCAAGAGGCTTGTAATTATGGGCTCCATAGGTATCATCCATTTCCATTAATTGTTCGGTAGTATAATCCATTTCTTTTCTCCTTTTCTATGTCTTTGATTATCTTTTGCCTATCGGAAATTTATGAATATTTATTCACTTTTATGCAGTTTTAAAATAGATTCGTTTTTACAATTGTCAAGGTCTGTTTGAAAAATATTTTTTTAAGTTGATTAATGTGAAGATTTTGCTAATATTGTTTAATATGGATTTTGAAGAATTCGAAAAAGCCGTAAACGAAATTCTAAAAGATATACCTGAAAAATACAGGAAGATACTGCGTGATGAAAGAATTGAAGTTATTTGCAGAGAGTATGTTCCGATGGGCGTAAGGCAAGAATTTCCAGGTAAAATTGTTTTTGGTTTATTTGCCGGAATTTCGAAAAATAAAAAGAGGACATTTTCCGTTCAGGTTCAACCGACAAGAATCGAAATTTATAAGGAAAGTTTTGAAAGAGTTTTTGGCTCAGAAATAAACAATGATATGAAAGAACAAATTAGGAAAACATTAATCCATGAGATAGCCCATTATTTTGGGTTTAATGAGGAAGAAGTAAGAGCGGAAGGATACTGATAAGCGGCTCTCGGCTTACCGCTGGCGGCTAACCGCAAAAAAACAAAAAAAAATTACACATGTAGGTCATGTAGTCAATATAGAATGAAAAACAAAAAACTACAGGTTCTACATGTCCTACATGTAAGAGATTTGGTGAGGGGTGGAGTTTTAAACAAAAATAGTATAGTATTTCTTTGTAGTTAAACTAAGCTTTTAGCTTTTTGTCATTGGCTATTAGCTTGAAAAACAAAAAACCTTTGTCCTCTTTGCCTGCCCTGTAGGGAGGAACGACCGTACCAGGGTGTACTTTGTGGTTCAATCTTTTCGGTTTTTTTAGTGTGTGGGGTTGTGTTGGGCTTGACAAAAAATCAAAAGCGGATAATTTTCAAGGAAACAAGACTTTTTTGAGTTTGATTTAAGTTATCCAACAGTTTGTTTAAGCTGCTGTTTTTTATTTTTATGGACCTTAAAGGAGGTTAAAATGAAAGAGAAAGTTTATATTTTCGACACATCTCTTAGAGATGGCGAACAGGCTCCGGGATTTAGCATGAATGTAGATGAGAAGGTAAAATTAGCCTTACATCTACAGAGATTGAATGTCGATTGCGTGGAAGCCGGTTTTGCCATTGCCTCCCAGGGAGATTTTGAAGCTATTACGGAAGTTTCAAAAGCTCTTAAAGGTCCGGAAATAGCCAGTCTTGCCAGAGTCAAGGAAATAGATATAGACCGTGCTTGGGAGGCTCTTAAACACGCTAAAAAACCCCGTATTCACGTTTTTCTGGCAACATCAGACATTCACATGAAGTATAAACTCCAAATGGAACCGGAGGAAGTTCTTGATGCAGCGGTAAAAGGGGTACAGCATGCTTGTAAATACACTGATAATGTGGAATTTTCGGCGGAGGATGCGACAAGAACAAAACCGGAATTTCTTGCAAAAGTCTGCAAAGCTGTTATAAAAGCCGGTGCAAAGGTTGTAAATATACCTGATACCGTTGGATATACCACTCCGGATGAATTTTCAAGGCTGATTGCCAACCTGAAAGACGAAATAAAAAACGACGCCAGAATAAGTGTGCATTGTCATAATGACCTTGGTCTTGCTGTTGCAAATTCACTTGCGGCAATAACCGCAGGAGCCAGGCAGGTAGAATGCACAATCAATGGTATAGGGGAGAGAGCAGGAAACGCCTCGCTGGAAGAACTTGTAATGATACTCGATACAAGGAAAGATTATTTTGATTTTAGAACCGACATAAATACCGAACATATATATCCGGCAAGCAGAGCTCTTTCTTTGATTACCGGAGTACAGGTTCAACCGAACAAAGCGGTGGTTGGTAGAAATGCTTTTGCTCACGAGGCTGGAATTCATCAGGATGGAGTTCTGAAAGAAAAAAGCACTTATGAGATAATGAAACCCGAACGTATCGGGTTGCCCTCAAACGAGTTGATTCTCGGAAAACATTCGGGCAGACACGCTTTTAGAAATAAGCTCGAATCACTTGGGTATCAGCACTCTGATGAGGAAATAGATGCGCTTTTTAAGAAGTTTAAAGAACTTGCAGACAAAAAGAAGGAAGTATATGATGAGGACCTTGAAATGCTTGCGGCATCGGAACTTTTCGCAAAAGAGGAGAAATACAAACTGCTTTCCGTTAATTTTTCCGGTGGAACTAATGTGGTGCCTTCTGCTACCGTTGAGATGGAAGTTGACGGAAAGTATTTCAAGGAAGTCGATTCGGGAGATGGTCCGGTAGATGCTGTATACAACGCAATCCAAAAGGTTGTACATGATAAAGTTATCATTAAACAATTCAGTATCAGCGCAATAACCGGCGGTTCGGATGCTCAGGGAGAAGTTACTGTACGTATTGAGGAAGAGGGTATTGATTCTGTCGGTAGGGCTGCTAAAACCGATATTGTTATTGCAAGTACCGAAGCTTTTGTAAATGCTTTGAACCGTCTTGCTTTAAAGAAGAAAATGAAAGGAAAGGACGAACACGGAGTGTAATTATGGGATATACTATAACAGAAAAGATACTTGCTGCACATGCTGGTCGAACGGAAGTTAAACCGGGCGACCATATCGTTGCGGATGTGGACTTTATGGTTGCGAATGATATAACTGCGCCGATAACTATTAATATTATTGATGATATAAAAAATGCCAAGATAAAAAATGAGCAGATTGCTCTTGTTCCCGATCATTTTACGCCTAATAAGGATATTAAATCCGCCCAAAATGTGAAGTTGATGAGAGAGTTCTCAAAAAAACATAATGTTAAATACTTTTTTGAGACCGGAAGGTGCGGAGTAGAACATTGTATGCTTCCTGAAATGGGTCTCGTGTTACCCGGTGACCTCGTAATAGGAGCGGATAGTCACACCTGTACCTATGGAGCTCTCGGATGTTTTTCAACCGGGGTTGGAAGCACCGATCTTGCAGGAACTCTTATTACGGGCAAGGTATGGCTTAGAGTTCCCGAAACCATCAAACTTGAATATAAAGGTAAATTGAAGAAATGGGTTTTTGGTAAGGACTTGATACTTATGACTTTAAAAGAACTCGGAAATGTTGACGCTATATATAAGGCTCTTGAATTTACCGGAAGCACGATTTCAACTTTAAGTATGTACCAGCGATTGACAATGAGTAATATGGCTGTAGAAGCCGGAGCAAAAAATGGCATATTTCAGCCGGATAAGATTACCGAAGAATACGTTAAAGAGAGGGCAAGAAGAAGCTATAAAATATATAAAAGTGATTACGACGCCAAATATTCTGATGTACGTAAGTTTGACGTTTCGAAACTTGACCCGCAGGTTTCCTTACCGCATTTTCCTTCTAATGCAGAAAGTGTAAAAAACATAGGAAAGATAGAAATTGACCAGGTTTTTATCGGTTCCTGTACAAATGGCTGGTATGAAGATTTGGAAATTGCTGCCAGGATTTTGAAAGGCAAAAAAGTAGCTCCTGCAGTAAGATTAATAATTGCTCCTCCGACACCTGAAATTTATATGAAAGCTCTTAAAAACGGTTTACTCGAAATTTTCGGTGAGGCAGAAGCGGTAATTGGTCCACCGACCTGTGGTCCATGCCTGGGCGGACATATGGGAGTTCTTGCTGCCGGAGAGAAAGCTGTAGCTACTACAAATCGTAATTTTATTGGAAGAATGGGGCATTACGAGAGTGAAGTGTACCTTTCTAACCCAGCAGTTGCAGCTGCTTCGGCAGTTGCAGGAAGGATTGTTCATCCGGAGGAGGTGCTGTAATGGATAAAATGCAAGGTAAAGTATGGAAATTCGGAGATAACATAGACACAGATTTGATAATCCCGGCTCGTTATTTGAATATGACCGACCCTGAAGAGTTAGCAGCACATCTTTTTGAACCTGTTCGCGGAGAAAATTTTGACGATCTGATCAATAGCGGAGATGTTATAGTCGGCGGCGATAACTTCGGGTGCGGCTCTTCAAGAGAACATGCTCCTATTGCCGTAAAAGCAAGCGGAGTATCCTGCGTTATCGCTAAAACATTCGCCAGAATTTTCTACCGAAACTCTTTTAATATAGGACTTCCTCTTATAATTCATAGCCAAGCAGCTGAGGAAATTAAAGAAGGGGATACGCTGGAAATCATTCTTGAAGAAGGTAAAATTTTAGACCGTTCAAGTGGCAAAGAATACTCTTTTCCGTCACTTGAAGACATGATGATTAAGTTAATAGAAAGCAAGGGTTTAATACCCTATATTTTAAACGAAGGTTATGATAATGGAGAGAAGTGAGAAGATGTTCTGTATGGATACCGGATACCTGGTCTCGGATACCGGAAAAGCAAAAATAAAAAACTCTGTGTTCTCTGTGTCTCTGTGTGAGAATAATTTTTTAAAGGAGGGAAAGTGAGAAGTGATTCTGTAAAAAAGGGAATAGAGAGAGCCCCGACGAGAGCTCTTCTTTGCGGGTGTGGTTTTGATCCAAGAGATATAGATAAGCCATTTGTTGCCGTTATTTCTTCGGTTACCAATATAATTCCCGGTCATGTACACTTGCGTGATATTCAGGAAGCCGTCGTAAATGGTGTTTACGCCGGAGGCGGAGTTCCTTTTTATTGTTCCGTTCCGGGCATTTGTGACGGTGTTGCTATGGGCCATAGGGGAATGAGTTACAGCCTTCCTTCAAGGGAACTGATAGCTGATTCCGTTGAAACGTTTGTAAACGCTCATCAGCTTGACGGCA
>Ga0315551_10000842_pt1 | contig 23972 bp, 22 predicted proteins | sample SalMarSW160290MG_FD_203678 | JGI IMG/M metagenome (GOLD analysis project Ga0315551, IMG submission 203678) | Salt marsh sediment microbial communities from the Plum Island Ecosystem LTER, Massachusetts, United States - Salt Marsh Sediment SW1602-90 ...
GGAGTTTCAAGTTTCTCTAACCGATTGACTCTAAAATATGTTGGAGGATGTGGCTCCATGCTTATCCATTCTTGTAATCTGAATGCTGGAACTCGCTCATTTAATAGCCTCTTGAATCCAATCTTCTCAAGGGCTTCAGCTAGTACTCCGGGTTGTCCCATTACGATTGCGGAGACAAGGTCAGCCCTTGCTTCAAAAAATTTTGCAATAAAATATATCATGGTCATAACGATCCAGAAGTAAAGGAAGAAGAAATAGGAATAGAAGATAAAGGGCAAGAAAGCGAAAAGCACGTAAAATCTGAAGAGGAACTCGGCTCCAGTTAACCCGTAGAGAAGAAGTGGGTCCCGTCCCTTTAAATGGCCAAACTCGTGCCCCAACACGCTTACTATTTCGTCATCCTCAAGTTGAACGAGAAGACCTGTTGTAATTAATACAACTCCACGACCAGGACTAGGTCCGGAAGCAGCCGCGTTAGGAATCATAGAATTGGAAATGACAACCTCCGGCATAGGAAAACTGAATTTATCTGCAACCTTTTTGACAATTTGATAAACGTCTACCTTTCTTATGGACAGATTCTCAGGGTTGCAGTCGAGTCCGTATTTTCTAAATATTTCCCGTGCTATTTCGCAGTCGACTTCTCCTTTCTTGGAGATTGACCGTTCATATATTTCCTTTTTCATCTGTATCAATTGTTCTTTTGTATACATTTTTATGAATGCATCATGTTCTTCAACGGCCAGATGATACTCCAGCAGATGTATTGTAGGGTTGCTTTCCGTTATGCGCCAGTCTCCTGACCTTGCAATAATTTTGTTGGAGTAGAAAACAAATACGAACTGTATTGCCATGAGTATGACGGGAGCCAGCCATCCCACGATCAGAAACAGAAACATGCCAAGACCGATGAAGACTACAAAAAGAAAAATCTGAGTTTCAAGAAACATTCGATTAATTGCTTTTTTCTCTTTACCATGAAGGCTTTCCGGTATTATTTCCTCGCCTTCCCTCCACGCAAAATATAGAGTACTCTTCCTAATCTTCTCTTCAAAAAGTTCCATTGCAATGATAACGTCTTGCTTAACTTCATTTATTCTCTCCTCAGGCACTGTTTTGTCAATGGATAAAACCTTTACATGTATGGGCTTGCTTCCCCTTATCTCTACGTTCAAGTTTTTCTTTCCAGTTGAGTCTATAACATTGAAAGTGAGGGAAGGATAACCATCCAAAATTGCCTTCGAAATATTCACAAATCGTTGTTCTTGGGGAAGTAAATGTTTTTGATGAATGTAGTCCAGCAATTTTCCTAGATAGTTGGGAGGAATCGCGGTTTCAATGGCGTAAGAAACAGCTTTATCGGACATTTTCTAGGTCTGCCCTTTTGATCTTAATTATAGTAATTATTACGCGTGCATATAAGAGCAAAGGGAGGAGTTTGGAGAAAAAGGGCATCTTACTTCGTCAAGTAATTTGTACCGGGTCGGGTTGAAGAGCTTGGTATATTTGGAGAGTTTGTTTGGCTACTTTTTCCCACGTAAAGTACTGCAAAACTCTTTTACGCCCGTTTTCACCCCACCTTTTCGCCCTTTCAGGATCTTTTAATATTTCCTTCACGCCCCAAGCTATGTCTGCGGGGTCTCCGCCGTTCACATGTATCCCGTTCTGATCTGGACTAGAGGCTATAACTTGCTCACGAAAGCCGACGACACCGTGGGCTCCAACCACCACCGGCTTTGCCATAGCCATGGCTTCTAGGCTTACGATGCCGAACGGTTCATAGACCGATGGAAAAATACAGACGTCAGCGGCAGCGTAGTGCAGAATCCTTTCTTCTTCGGGTACAAACTCGAAACGGCAAACAACCTTGTCCTTTATTCCGAGCCTGTTCGCCGTCTCGGCGATATCCTTCTGTTCCTCTCCCTTACCTAAAATCACCAATCTTGTCTTGGGAAAATCCTTTAAGATCAGTGGCATGGCCTGAATAAGGTTCCTTACGCCCTTGACCCATGTTAGTCGCCCTAAGAAAAAAAGCATGCGTTCATCATCTTTGATGTCATATTTCTCTCGAACTTTTTCAACATCCTCTGGCCTATACTTATTAGGATTGTAACGCTCAGGATCTACTCCGTTCCAGACTACACTGATTTTTGGCGCATGCCAACCATGCCGAATTAGGTCGTTTCTCATTGCGTGGCTGACGGTAATTATGTGATCAGCAACTTGAGCAGTCGCTGACTCAAAATGGGAAACTACTTCAGAGCCGTGTCCCCCACTCCGACCAGACTCGGTGCTGTGAACATGAAAAATCACGGGTATCTTTGTTTCGTTTTTAATTATGAGCCCTGCAATGCTGCTTAACCAGTCATGAACACATACTACGTCAAACTTGTAATCCTCTTTCATAATTAATCCGTTGACGAACTTGGTTGCGCTAAGAACATTATAGATAAAGATGTCATTGAAGAAGCGGATGTTTGTCCCCCACTTTCTTAAGTCATCTGTGACGAATATTGGAAATACGTTGCTCGCGTCGGCGATTATAGGGCGATGGACTTCCACTCCCTTCAACACCTCCCTCGTCTTTAAATCTCCGGGATTCATCGTAAAAACTGTGACATCGTGACCCAACTCAAGGAACTCGCGGGTTATATATTCTGCATAGGTACCCAAACCGCCTACAAGCTTCGGTGGATACTCCCAAACGAAAAAACCAATTCTCAACGGATACACTCTCTCGCAGATTTACGGAATCAACATAATTTGTTAAACATACTTATAGTTTCTCTTTGTTGTGGCCATCGCTATTTCTCGACAAGCTTACACATTTTTCTCTACTTCTTCGATAGAATCCCTTAAACTCTGAGCGGTTATTTCCGGCGGTGTAACGTTGATAAACATATCTGTACTGTTCTCAAATCCAGCCTGAATCGTCAACTTAGGATATACTTCAAGATGCCAATGAAAGTATCCATGCTTTCCTCGAGTTGGAGCTATATGGAAACCGTAGAAGTAGGGCAGGTCATTCAAAATTTTTGCAAGACTAACTAGGCAGATTTTGAGAGCTTTGGCAAGGTCGTTCTTCTCTTTTCCTTCTAATTGAAGTAATGTGTATCGATGCTCCTTTGGAAGAAGCCAGAACTCGAAGGGATAAACGCTTGCCCAAGGGCAAAGGCGATGAAATTACGGTTTTCATAAATAAACCTAGGGCTGTCATGCTCAGACTCTATGATCGCACAATATGGACAGACGCCATTTCTTTCGAACCAACTCATACAAGCAGTAAGCTTATCAGTAATTAATTTAGGAAAAATCGGAGTGGCTATTATTTGACTGTTAGCATGAGAAAGTGAAGCTCCCGCCTCTTTTCCGTGATTTCTGAAAATGGAAACGTATTCCCATTCTGAAAGAGCCATTAGCCTATCCATATAGGCTTACACTACTAATCGAATCTGGTTAAGCGGAGCCCTGTCTAGATGTCCATCATGATGAGGAGACTCTATGATAATTTCGTGAGTGCCAACTCAATCATCTCTTTTATGAAGTTCATCCCCAGTTAAAGTGATAGACTTTCGAGGACTAAGTGCCGGAAAAAGATTTGGAACGCATCTTACAAGCCAGTTTTTGACTCTTTCACCGTCAGCATCCCTCCCTTTTTTGATACCTCCATCGCAGGGAAGGTAAAGAAGAAAAGCGGGTTGTGTCATTTTTTCATTTCCTGGGCAAAACGGACAAGTTTTATTATCGATTCTTTCAGAGGTTCTGGTCGGAAAATCTGTCGGTCGTCGTGCTCTTTTAGATACTATTATAACCCAACGTTCTAATAGATAGTCTTTTCTAATCTGACTCAATATTTTTTCTCCCTAGGAAGTATGCTGAAACCAGTGATCATTATAGTTTTTCGGTTGTTGATTTTGTAAACAATTCGAGTCTCATGGACATTCTATATCACTCTGCTCAAACAAAAAATTAGGTTCAGCTTCCATCGGCTACTATACAAGTTAGTAAACCATATTCTTCTATATCTTGGTTTTTCCTTAAAAAGAAAGGAAAGAAAACCTTGAGCTTGTAAATCACGCAAGTTAACGCATTACACTTAACTGCTTTTTCGGTTCACTAGATTTCTAGTTTCCTTAATTTTCTTGTAAGATCTGTTTCCAATCTACTTTTTCTTTGACAAGTTTATTTGCAATGGCGATTCTTTTCTTGTCTCTCGGTTTAATTCTTCCAACTATTTTTTGAATCTGCTGCAAAGTTGTGTAGGTATCATGTGGTACCAGAATTATTGGAACTGCTAAATCATCCGCACGTGAAAAAACCTTCACGCTAGGATACAGATTTCCTGTCAAGATCAACGCAGAGGTTCCAGCTTCCAAGGCAGCAAAAATTATATGAGTTCGATCCCCTCCCGTGATAATAAGTTCGTGTTTTGCTCTTCGGAAGTATTTTGTGGCACTCTCTGGAGTCATGGCGCCTATAAGAACCCTTTGAACCATTTTGTCCATACCATCCTTGCCCGCGAGAACCTTCCCTCCAATGAACTCATAAATCTCCCTAACCGTCAGAGAGCTTAGCACCTTATCTTCCGGAATAAAACCTAAAACCCTAACTCCCTTATTCTCAAGAAAAGGCTTGACTACATGTTCAGCTTTTTCCATCTTATCCCGAGGAATACGATTCAATATAACCCCAAACAGCGAAACGCCCCATTTCATACAGTAGTCTCGAGCTTCAAGGGTCTCATCCACAACAAAATCGTCTTTAACTCTTGCAACGAGGAGAAATTTAGCATTAAAATTCACAGCTAACCTGGGCACAGAACAATCTAAGAAAGCCCCTATCGATAAAGTTGGAGGGGCCTCAATCAACATGATATCTTTGTCTTCAGAGGCTTTCTTATAAGAGGCAATAATTTTATCTGCGTATTTAGAAATGTCAACCTTACCGAAATCCTCCAAAAACTCGCCTTTCCCAAGTATGACTGGACAAATAAGACTGGTTTCGCATTGCAGTCCTAAGATCTTCTTCATCGTTTCAGCGTCTTCATCTAGGATCTCTTCTTGGTCGCTTAATGCAGATTCTACGCCGATGGGTTTAAAATATCCAACTTTTTTACCTAGATCTTTAGCTATTAAAGCCAACGAAATCGTTACAACGCTTTTCCCTGAGAGTTCTTCCGTTGAGGCTATATAGATGGCTTGTTTAACCAATTTTCTCTCCTCATCCATATCATTATTTAATGTTGAATTGTTATTCTTATATCTACTGCGAGGCATCCTTTCTTCTCTTCATATACAAATAGAGGATTAATTTCCATCTCGACTATATCTTTGGAACGGCACATGACCTGTGAAACTTTGAGAATCACGTCTATAACAGATTCAATGTCTGAAGGTGATTCGCCCCTCACCCCTCTCAGAAGCGTGTATGCCTTCGTCTCCTCAATCATTTCTCTAGCTTCAGACCTTGTCAAAGGTGATAAGCGATATGAAACATCTCTCAGAAAGTTAACATAAATTCCTCCTAGGCCAAACATTATCAAAGGACCGAATTGGCTGTCTCTGACGGCGCCTATTATCACTTCTTTACCTGGAGGAACCATGTTTTGAATTAAGACTCCTAAGATATTAGCCTCGGGCATCGACACATGTATTTTCCTTATGCTTTTGTTGTAATTCCTCTCAACTTCCTCGCGTGTATTAACGTTAAGTACGACTCCACCAACGTCTGTTTTGTGCAGAATCTCTGGTGAGACAACTTTCATAACTACAGGGTACCCTATAGAGTCTGCAACTTCTCCAGCTTCTTTTCCGGCTCTAGCTATCGCCGCTTTAGGCATCGAGATCCTGCAAGCTTCAGCAAGTTTAATAGATTCTCCAATCGTAAGGCTTAATCTTTCCTCTTGGCGCACTTTGGCAAGGATCTCTCTTACTTTTGCTTCATCCACCTCAAAAGGCATTGGCACTTTTTCATGAAGTGACTTGATCAAACTATAGTCGTGCATTGTTTTTAGGGCGTATGCCGTTGACTCTGGAAAAATGTAGTTGGGTATCTTCTTTTTTCGCAACATTTTGATGGGAACAGAATCATCGTTGAGACCCATAAATGCCGTTAAGATAGGTTTGTCTGAAGACTTTCGGGTTTCAACGACGACTTCGGCGATTTTCTCAGATGGCGTCATGGCTTGCGGGGTTAAGATGACTATAAGCCCGTCTATCTTTTCGCTTTTAAGACCAGCGTCCAAAGCTAGCCTATAGCGGTTCTCGTCAGCATCACCCAAAACGTCTACGGGATTGTTTAGGCTCGCATGAGGCGGCATAACCTTCCTGAGTTCTTCCCTAATTTCATATTCCAGCGAAGGCAGTTCAAGCCCCATTTTTTCACACGCATCGGTAGCTAGTATTCCTGGCCCGCCGCCATTAGTGATTATTAATATTTTCTTTTCTCTAGGGAGAGGCTGAGCCTCAAAAGCTAGCACTAAATTAAAGAGCTCCTCCAAAGTGTTTACTCTGAGGATGCCCGCCTTCTTGAATGCTGCAGAGAAGGCGATGTCGGAACCTGCCAGAGAACCTGTATGAGACGAGACTGCTCTTATACCTATTTGAGTGGTGCCTGCTTTCAGGGCTATGATGGGCTTTTTTTCGGTCACTTTTTTGGCCGCTTCTATAAGGTGTTCTCCTTCCTTGACCCCTTCGATATAGAGTCCGATAACTCGTGTCAGCTCGTCTTCGGCCAAAGCCTCGAGAAAGTCAGCGGCATTCAGATCCGCCTCGTTTCCCAGACTGATGAAGCTTGTAAAGCCTATATAATTCTGAAGCGCCCAGTTCAAGATTGTACTTCCGAGCGCTCCGCTTTGGGATACAAAGGCTATGTTTCCAGGCGATGGATTAGCCGCGGCGAAAGAGGCGTTAATATGGGTTTGAGTGTTTATAATTCCAAGGCAGTTTGGCCCCTGCATGCGCATCTCGTATTTTCGGCATATGTTTAGAAGAGTTCTTTCAAGTGATGTTCCCTCTCTGCCTATTTCGCTGAAACCTGCTGAGATTACTATTATTCCTTTCACTCCTTTCACGCCACATTCCTCGGCTACCGTTGGAACAATCTGGGCAGGAACAGCAATCACCGCTAGGTCAACATTGCCTGGGACTTCGGTGACACTTTTATGGCACTTAAATCCAAGTAACTCCTCTGCTTTTAGATTAATTGGATATAAACCACCCTGAAACTCCGAGCCCACTAGGTTTTCGAAGATCTTATGACCCACTTTTTCAGGCTCTCTGCTAGCCCCTATAACCGCAATGGACCTCGGCTTGAAGAAAGCCTCGAGTTTCATGCATCTGCCTCGTCGAAGCTAAGTTTTGATGGTTAAATTAAGGTGATATTGTGAAATATTTATGTATAACTCTACAAGCCCAGAAGAAGTGCTTAGTCTAATAAATAGTGCGCTAGTCGGAAAATTCATTAAGAGAGTATTACATTATTAACCTCAAATAAGCGAGTTATGGTGAGATAAGGATAAGAGTGATGATAAATGGATTTGGCAGATTTGGTCACCTCTCTTGCCGAGCAACTACAGGAAGAAAAGTTGGGTTTCTGACTCTGTTCCAAAAACGCCTAAGGCTCGATTTTTCTTTCATTTGCATGAAGGCGTAAGAATGGCGAAGTTTCTAACCCTAGACGATGTAGAAGTTAAGGATAAAGTTGTACTTGTTAGAGTTGACTTCAACTCACCCGTAGATCCAGAAACCAAGAAAATTTTAGATGATTCGAGAATTCGAGCGCATGGAGAATCAACAATAAGAGAACTGGCAGAAAAAGGGGCAAAGGTTGTGGTTTTGGCGCATCAGGGAAGGAAGGGTGATTCAGATTTTATACCCCTGAAACAGCATGCTGAAATCCTTGCTAAGGTTCTGGGTAAACCTGTCAAATACGTGGATGATGTTTTCGGAGAAAAAGCGAAAGATGCAATCAAAGAATTGAAGAGCGGAGAAGTCCTCGTCTTAGAAAATGTTAGAATGTACGATGCTGAAACTGAAGAAGGAACGCCTGAAGAGCAAGCAAAAAAGGAACTTGTTGTTAATCTTGCTCCTCTAGCCGGCTTGTTCGTAAACGACGCCTTTTCAGCAGCCCACAGAGCGCACGTATCAATCATAGGCTTCACAGCCGTGCTGCCAAGTGTTGCAGGGCGCGTAATGGAAAGAGAGCTTAGGTCCTTGAGGAAGATTTTGGAGAAGCCAGAGAAGCCATGCGTGTTTGTTTTAGGTGGAGCAAAGGCAGAAGATTCTCTCGAAATTTCAAGTTATGTATTGAACAACGGAATAGCGGATTTTGTACTCGCGGGTGGAGTTGTTGGCCACGTTTTCCTAGTGGCGAGGGGCTTTGACCTTGGCAAACAGAACATGGTTTTCCTAGAGAACAAAGATTTCACGGGTCTAGTATCAGGCATAAAAGAACTTATGCAAAAGTATCCGGACAAAATCAAAACCCCAAAAGATGTGGCCGTAGAACTAAATGGAAACAGAAAAGAGATTTCTGTTCACGAACTCCCAGCAGATTTTCTAATATTCGATATTGGAACAGAAACGGTTGAGGAGTATGCCAAGATAATAAGGAATGCAAAGTCAATTGTCGTCAGCGGACCCATGGGAGTTTTTGAAAACAGCCAATTCATGTTCGGAACAAAAAGAATTTTTAAAGAAATCGCGAATTCAAAAGCCTTTTCCCTAGCCGGAGGTGGCCACACAACAGCAGCATTACATGAGCTTAGCCTAGTCGGAAAGATTTCCTATGTTAGCACTGCCGGCGGCGCGCTAACGGAGTTCCTGATGGGAAAACAGCTGCCAGCTGTTACAGCATTAGAGACGGCAGCTACCAGAGAAACCTAGCAATTCCATTCTTCGTTTTCTTCTCTGTTTACTCAATTGGGATTATCTGCAATGCTTTCTCCTAATCCGCGAACTCCACCATCAAAATCTTGATCCGTCCAGCTATTTCTAAAGCCTTTTTGAAGGGTCGTTGCCACAGATTTCTTCCAAATACCAGACCAGTTGCTCCTGCTTCTAGAGAGATTCTGACCTTTTCTAAGAGTTCGTCGTCTCCCATTTCTTTTCCTCCTGATATTAGCACCATCGTTTTTCCCGCGGATCTTATTACTTTTTCAAGAGCTTCCTCTGCGTTAAGCTGAAGCGTGTCGTACGGCTTAGGATACAGTCGACTTCTCTCTTTGTCATATTCGGGAATGTTTATTTTAACCATGTCAGCACCCAGTTCATTGGCCACTCGTGCTGCATAGTCAACAGCATAGAGGCTGTCCCTACCGCCTTTAGCTTCGATCGCCTCACCCCTTGGATATGCCCAAACAATAAGTGGCACACCAAACCTTTGGCTATCCTCTCTAATTTTGGCGAACTGAATGAAATCTTTATCTTGGGCCGGCGAGCCCACAAACAAGGTATATCCAACGGCGTCAGCGCCCAGTCGGACTGCATCCTCTACTGAGGCGGTTTGAGGTGAAAAGGCATGAGTATCTGGAGGGATTGATGTTTTTCCATTCAGTTTAAGAATCAAGGGAATTTCGCCAGTGAATTCCTTCATATATTTTTCAGCCAGCCCAATGTGAAAGACTATGGCTGAAAAACCGCCCTCTTTTGCCAATCTCAACTGGTAGGCAGGATCAACGCTTTCTGGATTTGCAAAGAAATCTCTCGGGCCATGTTCCAATCCATGATCAATTGGTAGAATAAGCGCCATTCCGTTACCGACTCCATGCTCGTACAAGATTCGATGAAGCCGGGTCCTCTTACCAAGATTAAGGTTCAAATCTTTAAGTAAAGGTCTCTTAACTTGAACCATTGTCCGACCCGACTATTGTATTGGTCTTTGCGTTATAAGTTTGTCCTCTTAGCTTTACAAATCGAACTCGTGCGGAGGATATGCTCTTAAAGAAACTCCATACCAAAGCCAAATTTTGAATTCTGAACAGAGGAGATACTCTTAGATTGGCTAGCATGTGCGAAGCTTAAAAGGATAAAAGTAACAAAGTCACATCAATCCTGATGAAGTGGGATAATGTCTAAGATAATAAAGATCAGGGCAAGGGAAATCCTTGATTCGAGGGGCAATCCAACCGTCGAAGCTGAGGTATTCACAAACGGAGGGTTGTCAAGGGCTTCTGTTCCTTCTGGCGCAAGCACAGGCAATTACGAAGCTTTGGAGCTCAGAGATGGCGGGAGGCGTTACTTGGGGAAGGGAGTTCTCAAAGCTGTTAGCAATGTTAACAATGTCATAGCAGAGAAGATCCTTGGACAGGATTGTACAAAACAGAAAGAGGTGGACGAGTTGATGATCGAGTTAGATGGGACTCGTAACAAGTCCAACTTGGGGGCCAATGCTATTCTCGCGGTTAGTATGGCAGTTTGCAAAGCAGGAGCTTTGGAATCAAACTTGTCTCTTTATGAATATATCGCTGAGCTTGTTGATTCAAGAGGTGCGACTTTGCCTATTCCACAGATGAACGTGATTAACGGTGGAGTGCACGCTGGTATAGCAAACGATTTTCAAGAACACATGATAATCCCTTTAGGAGCTAAGAGTTTCTCTGTTGCTCTAAGAATGTGCTCAGAAACTTACCATACTTTAAAGAAAAACCTGAAAGAAAAATTTGGAAACTCCGCGATACAAGTTGGGGATGAAGGCGGCTTCGTTCCTCCCTTGAAAAGCATCGATGAAAGGCTCAAATTCATATCAGAAGCTATAGAAGAACTTAGCTACACGAAAGAATTCGCTCTAGCAATAGACGCTGCAGCATCTCAATTCTATGATAAAGGGCGCTATAATATCATGGAGAAAGAATACTCTTCTGCAGAATTAACGGATTTCTACTCGGACCTGTGTGAAAAATTCAGGATAATCTCAATCGAAGATGGCTTGAGCGAAGACGATTGGAATGGCTGGATTAGATTGAATTCTGAGCTAGGGAAAAAAATCCAGAGTGTCGGAGACGATCTTCTAGTAACGAATGTTGAGAGAATTAGAAAAGCAATCAAATTAGATGCCTGCAATGCTTTACTACTGAAACTGAACCAAATCGGAACCGTTACCGAAGCCCTAGATGCTTTTAGATCAGCCAGAAAAGCCGGGTGGAACGTTATCGTTTCTCATAGATCAGGAAGCACTGAAGAAACCTTCTTTGCGGATTTGGTTGTTGGCTTAGATGCGGGGCAATTCAAGTATGGCGCTCCCGCAAGAAGTGAGAGGACTTGTAACTATAACCAACTACTCAGGATTGAAGAAGAATTAGGAGGAAAGGCAAAGTATTCAAAGATTTTCGGGTAAAACAGATTTTGGAGATGACATCTGAATGAAAGACACAGAATTTTCTTTTGGAGACGCAATGATCCCTCAACAGAGGGCACTCGAAACGGCAAAGGTTAAGACCTGAGATTAGAAATATGGCAAATGCTATTTCTGAAGGCTACGAAGGTAATCTGGCCTCACTAAACTTGCCTGATGACGGACTCTTGTTAGGCAAAGTCAGACAAGCCATAGGCGAGAATCTGCAACTGAAGCCGGTTTACCTCATTGTCGTTGGCATTGGCGGTAGCAATCTAGGGACGATGGCTTTTCAGGAAGCTGTTCTTGGAAAGCTGTACAATCAATTGACGGCGTCTATGAAGGTGTTATATGCCGACACAGTTGACTCAGACGGCATTAACAACATAATCACGCTGGTCAAGCCTGTATTAGAAAGACGATTAGCGCAGAGTTAGTCTCAAAAATTCTGAGAACCGTTTCCATAACAGAAGCGTTCCATTTCTTCACAGACATCGGACAATATGATGGCAAATCTGCAACCTCACTGGCCGATTTCTCGGAGAATTTGAAGACAGTACCATTGAAGTCGATAGAGTTCCACTTTAAACGCGGAGACTTTGAACGGTGGATTAGAGAGACACTGGGTGACGATTACCTCGCAAATAGAATAAGCAGAATTGACAAGTCGGTTCAAGGAGAAGCATTGAGAACAGCCATACAAAGAATTGTTGAAAGTCGCCTCTATTACCTCAAACAACCATAATAGTAAACGGCACCAAGCGCGCGTAACAAGACTCATACGATTATCTGGTTACTTAGAAAAGTGCGCTCTTCTCCTAAGCACACGTTCTTTATATTTCAGAACGTCTCTTTGACTAGCTTGAGTGATTGAATGAGCAGAGCAAGAAGAAAGAAGAGACACATGCGAGCGGGCGAGGAAGAGACAGAAACCGAAGACATCTACGACGACATACAAAGAGAAGAAATGCTGAAAGAAGATGAAATCTCTGCTGCCGAAAACGCGTTCATGCAAGGAAGAGAAATGAAGCCGGAAAAGAGAAAACGCCCCCCACATAAAGACACAGTGTCAGTTGAACTCGCTGAAGATGAATACGAAGAAGACTAAATCAGTGCGCGCTGGGAAAGAATGCTTTATCTTCTCGTAAGTGTTAACCTATCATGGGAGCCTATGGAAACCAACATTGGTAATCCGTGCGCCGAAAAAAAGACGCTACACTGCATCAACTGCCACAGTTATTTCATGATGATTAGACCTTCAATAAAGAGCATCGTTGTCTCTAGACACTTTGCCAGAGATTTGAAAAATGAAAAAGAAATGAACTCCATCATAAAAGATATTCTCGACTGTTCTAATTTGGAATTTACTGAATTGCACAAATTTGAAGAGAACATAGACGGAAATCTTGTTTTTAGGGCAAAGAAAGAAAGCCTTCACATAGTCTATTGCGTGGACAAGAAAATGAGGATTATCTTCTTGCGGGCATTCAGGAATTTCAGTGAGTATGGGAGATTCCTAGAAGATAAGAAGGAAATCAAGAGAATGGTTGTGCATGTGTAATATCAGACATATTCGGTGGGCAGGAATTGACTGAACCTGACGAAAAAGTCAAGGCAAGTGCACCGGAAGAAATAGAAAATGGAGCTGTGAAAAAAGAGGAAAAGAGGAAGCAAGCGAGGCTAAGAAGACGCGGACCGTACAGAAAAGCACACGCTGATTGCTGAGCGGTTCCAAAGAAATTATGCACGCGTAAATTCGTCTTTAAAAGCGCATAATACTAGGCCATAGTGCCCACTCTTAGATGGTTGAGAAATGATACTCCAACCTGCTATTAGCATGCCTCAAAGCTACACACAACAAGAAAGGATAGTCGAAAAAACGCCGAACTTCAGAAGTTTGTCAGTCCCTTTTCCGGGGGCTTCATAAACAACCCTGTTTCGTATCTCTTTACCCACGTAGCTTTCACGGGCAATATCTGCGGCTGTTAAGATGCCATAGGGAGCATCTTCCCAAAGGTAGTTTGTTGCGGTTCAGTCAGCTGTGCAAGTTCTTTGATGTTGTGTATCTCAATCAGATTGCTCGAATGTGGCTTGGAAGTTCTGAAGGCTGCGGTGAAAAGAATTGTGTCTTGGCCGTGGATGATGCCTATTGAATGAAGCTTGCTTGCAGTCGCTAGAATGTGATCATCCTCTTTAGGGTAATCAATGTGCACTGGGTAGACGCCAAATGTCAGTTCAAGTTGTCTCTTAACGCGTTTGTTAGGTGTAACGGCGATTATTGGTTGAGGAATCTTGAATCTTGAGATCATCCGTGCTGTGTAGCCTGATCTGGTTAGGGTGACGACTTTGTCTATAGGCATTTCTTGGCATATTCTTTGAACTGCCTTACTTATGGTGTCTGAGATGTTTATGAATCCTTCGTCTTCGATGTGACTTTCTACTGCCTTTTCAGTTTCGTTCGCTATTTTGGACATCATCAAGACAGATTCTACAGGGTAGCGTCCTATTGCTGTCTCTCCAGAAAGCATTGTCACTTCTGTTCCATCCAATATGGCGTTGGCCACATCGCTGACTTCGGCTCTGGTTGGTATCGGCTGGTATGTCATGGATTCAAGCATTTCTGTTGCCGTAACAACTAGCTTCCCTCGTTGATTGCATTTTCTGATTATTGATTTCTGGACGAGCGGAACCTTTTCAGGTTCTATTTCGACACCCAAGTCGCCTCTTGCCACCATGATTCCCTCTGCAGCGTCAAGGATCTCATCGAATTTGTCAACACCTTCAGAATTCTCGATCTTGGCAATGATTGCACCCTTAAACCCGTTGGTCTCCTTCCTCAGGTTATTCACGTCCTGAGCGTTTCTTGTAAATGAGAGAGCTATGAACTCAGCATCATTTTCTTTTGCTAAATCTATTATTTCAAGATCTTTACTTGAGAGGGTTGGAACTGCAAGCTTCTTATTTGGGATGTTGACTCCTTTTCCGTCATCTATTTCGCCGCTTGTTGCCGCAAGAAGTTTCATTGCGTCTTTCTGTTTTTCTACGACTTGCGTTCTCAGCCTACCATTGTCAATGAGGACGTCGTCACCGACATTTATATCGTCATAGATGTTGTTGTTGAAGCGAATTTTTTCGTCTTTGCCTACTTCAAGAACGTCGCCTTTATTGACAATTCTTCTGCCTTTTGTTTTGAGCCTTATTTCAGGTCCCTTTACGTCGATGATTATTGGGATGTCTGCCACTTCTCGGAGACTGCTAATGATAACGCTGTACTGGTCAAGTGTCCCATAAGCCGTGTTTATTCTGGTTCCATTCATTCCCGCGCGATACATCTTCTCAAGCGTGTTTCGAGAGAGACTAGCTGGGCCGATCGTACAGATGATCTTGGTTTTCTTCAATTATTCATACTCCGTGTTTAGTTCAACATGCTAATATGCGCGCACATCTACAAGATTTTCAAGGAAATTGGTTTTTAAAGAAAGAATATGGAATATTGTTGATTCTATGAAGACTAGGATATGGCAATGAGTTAATTGATTATTCATACCGCATCAGCGATACACTAGTAGGATTTTTTATTTCATTTAACCTAGAAATCAGTTTGGCATATTCTCTTTGTTCTAACGCTTTTTTCCTTCTATCTGTTTCTTTCTCAATTTCCTCTTTAAGTGCGAGTGCTTCCTTTTCTAATTTAGTCATAAGAAAATTTGATCTATAAGCACCTTTTAACGTCTCTAGTAGCCTTCTTTAGATGCACTTATGTAATTATTATTTAATTAAACATCTGGATAAAAACATATTGGTCGAATTGTCAATAAAACCATACCCATGACCTTAAATCTCCTTTACGTTAAGTTCATTGTAGTCATATGCGTATACAACCTGAAGCTAGGATTTACAATAGAATTTAGGTGAGGTTGTGGAATGCATGGTTCTTCATTACTTATATTACAAAAACACAATGGAGTAGCTGATTTGGGTATCGCATCCATAAACCTGTAATACACCATGGAACAGGCATAGACAATGGGGATAGTAGTTAATATTGAACCTAATAATATTTTTTCAGCGGATTTCGCTGATCTGATGCCAATTTTACCTGCCGAGAAACAAGTAGACTACACCAATCCGATTGGGCAATACGTTTTCTGGAGTTTTCAACTTTAACGTTGTGCACATGAAGGGCATAAGCCATTGCATGGTCTTGGGGATTCTCAATCTGAAGCATTTGTCTCAAACTTAAATGCTCAAAGACTCGACGGATTGGACGCAGAGAATTGCCATGACAAGATATAGCTACATTGCCTCTGTTTTGTCGGAGCCATGCTTCAAGTTGCACCAGAAATGGCAATGTTCGATTTTCAACCATCCTTAGGCTTTCTCCTTCTGGTGGCGGAAAATCGTAACCTCGGTGAACTTGGGCAAACCATTCTGGTCTTTCCTCTGCAACTTTTCTTTTGCTTTTACCTTGAAGCAAACCGTAACAACGCTCAATGAGCCGGTCGTCAATAAAAACAGGAACATCCGGACGCGTTTCAAGAACAATTTCAAGAGTCTTTCTGGTTCTCTTGAGATGTGAAGTAAAAGCATAGTCAATCTTTTCTTGCCTGAGTTGCTCTGCAACCTCCTGTGCCTGCTCTAATCCTTTCAAAGTGAGTTTTGGGTCGCGCCATCCTGAGAAGATTTCCCGTCTGTTATCAGTAGTCTCAGCATGTCTAAAGACAAACAATTTGGATAACATTACTTACTTTCCGTGACCGCAGCCTATGAAGATTACAAGGTTAAATATTGAGTAAGAGTATTTTACTATTGCGGGTAGTTTGGAGTTCAACCTTATGACCGTAATTGATCCTGTTTGTGGAATGCCTGTAGATCCTGAAAAAAGCGAATTCAAAGTTGATGTATGGGGAAGAAAATATTTCTTTTGCAGCGAATATTGCATGCACAACTTCTTGGAAGGTCCCAGAATTGCATATTTCTCTATGGAGATTGGAATAAAAAGCGAAATTCCAACCTACAGTGGAGGACTAGGAGTTTTAGCAGGCGATACAATAAGATCGAGTGCTGACCTAAAAATTCCGTTAGTTGCAGTCACAATTGTTAACAGGAAGGGATACTTGAAACAAAAAATAACAGAGGAAGGAAAACAGTTAGAATACCCAGAAGAATGGGACCCCTCTGACTTCATGGAACTGTTGCCAGCAGATGTGACCGTCCAAATCGGAGGAAGAGACGTCAAAATTAAGGCTTGGCTTTTTGACCAGCAAAGCTTGACTGGAGGAATAGTTCCGGTATTATTTCTTGATACAGATATTGATGGAAATGCACCGGAAGACAGAGAGATCACTTCGTTCCTGTATGGAGGCGACGATAAATATCGATTGAAACAAGAGATAGTCCTGGGAATCGGCGGTGTCAAGATTCTAAAAGCTTTAAAATTCAATATTGGAAAATTTCACATGAATGAAGGACACTCCAGTCTGCTCACTCTAGAACTGCTAAAACTGAATGGTATGGATGCTGAAAAAGTTAAGAATCTGTGTGTTTTCACTACGCACACGCCTGTTGCGGCTGCATTCGATAAATTTTCTTACGATCTTGTCAGTGAATTATTGGGAGTAGAATATCCAGTAGATGTTCTGAAAAAATATGGTGGATATGACAGGCTGAATATGACACTCTTGGCTCTAAATCTAAGCAAATACACAAACGGAGTAACAGAAGCTCACATGGAGTATTCGAGGAAGCTTTTTCCTGGACACCATATCCGCGAAGTAACCAATGGGGTTCACTCCTACGTGTGGACCTGCCAGCATTTTAGAGACCTGTTTCACACATATATTCCAGGATGGGTGAACGAGCCGGAACTTCTTGTGAGAGTTGACACGATTCCAAACGAGGAGATTTGGGAAGCCCATATGGAAGCCAAGAAAGATTTGCTCAACTTTATAAACGAAAAAACAAATGTAAAAATGGATGTCAACACCTTAACGTTGGGTTTTGCTAGAAGAGCTACCCCGTATAAGCGGGCCACATTGATTTTTTCAGATTTAAAGAAGCTGAAAAAAGCGTCTGAGCGGGGAAAAATTCAGTTAATATTCGCTGGAAAAGCGCATCCCAGAGATTATGCTGGTAAGGAATTGATAAAAGAGATCTATGGCTATAAGAACCAGCTGAAGAACGAGATCGCAATTGCATACCTCGAAAATTATAACATTGAGATGGCGGCTAAACTCACTTCTGGAGTTGATGTTTGGCTTAATACACCTATGCCGCCGTTTGAGGCTTCCGGAACAAGTGGGATGAAAGCGGCTCACAATGGGGTGATAAACTTTAGTGTTTTAGACGGCTGGTGGCTAGAGGGTTGTGTTGAAGGCGTTACAGGCTGGGCAATAGGTCCATATCCTAGTGAACCATTGCAAGAACAGACTAGGAGAAACAGAGAACTAGACGATCTTTACGGCAAATTAGAATATCTTATCCTTCCCACTTTCTACAAAGGACGCGATGATTGGATAAATATGATGAAGAATTCAATAGGGAAAGTTGCCTACTACTTTAACAGCCACAGAATGATGCGAAGATATGCAACAGACGCCTACCTTTGAAAGTAACAAGTTGGCACCAAAATGGATACAGCCATCATTACTGAACAATCAGTAATAGACAGCATCCTGAGTTATGCGCGGATGCTACATCCTAGAGAATCAATACTTCTTTTAACAGGAAAAGTTGAAAAACACAAAATCATAGTCAACGATACGCAGATACCGCCTTTGGCAACCCACGGAAACACTTTTTCCACATTTCCCTTGCATATGCTCCCAATCGATTTTTCCATCATGGGAATTGCACATTCCCACCCGTCAGGCACTCTACACCCTTCAGTTACAGACTTGAACAAGTTTTATGGCAGGATAATGCTCATAACCGCCTATCCCTATAAGTCTGAAAGGAACATAGCGGTATTTGACAGAGAAGGGAAAAAAATCCAATTCAAACTCCTTTAATTATGTCAAACGCCTCAGCGAATGCATCAAAGTTTTGGGCATTTCAAGAAAAAATCCTTTCACCGGTTAGATTAAATTTGTTTCCTTAATGCGGAACCCACTTTTTTGCGCCCAAAGCTTAACACAGTCTAAAATCAACCAGAAGTCTTCAATTGACTTTTCATACTCCCATTTTTCTGTTTCTTCTGCAATCAAGTCTAACCTTTCGACATCTCTAAGAGTTTCTTCCCTCAAATGTACATCGTATTTTGGTGAGAAAACATCGTACAATATCTCATGTTTACCCTCATCCATAACGAATTTAATAGTCATAAAACCATCTTGACTTTCTAGCCAAAAATCCGAATCAGAGGTTTTTCGCAATTTCATCTTGATTCTCTCCTCTCTTAAGAAATTTAACAGGTTTGAGACGAGGGAAGTTTCCATTCAACTATCATCTCAAAGTTTTATCCATAATAATATCGCAACTATTAAGCCATAGATCGCTATTGCTTCTGCAAGTGCTACCACTAGGAAACTTTTGAAAAATGTTTCAGGTTTCTCCGCTAAAGCGCTTATAGCTGCAGTTCCAGATGCGGCAATAGCCTTTGCAGCGCCTAAACCAGTAAGTCCCACAGCTAGACCAGCGGTTATGGCTATTGCTATTCTGTCATATGGACCGTTTGGGTTTGCTTGTGTAGGTACTTGGTTAAGTGGTGGTGAAAGAGCTAAGACTGCTGCGACAGAAATTATGGGTAAAAAAGCTAATTGGATTATAAATAATAACATAGCTGTTCTCTTTTTCAAACTATTTCCTCCATTTGAATGCAAAATGCTAAGTTGTATTGGAGTTCATGCTTTTAACCTTTTTTCTGTTGTAAACTCTCTACTTCTTCTCCAACTTTTTCCGCTTCTTTCTTGATTTTTTTCGCTTCTTTCTTTATGTTTTTTATCTCTTTCTCTGCCATCGTGTGGATATCTTTCTTGAAGTTTTCATATTCTCGTTTTATTTTGGTTTTTTTCGGCATGTTTTCCAACTCTGTCTACCGGACTACGAGAACTGGGCAAGGCGCATATTCAATTACTCGTTCAGCAACGCTGCCTATAAGGATTCGTTTCGTTCCTCTTCGTCCATATGTTCCCATAATTATCATATCTACTCCCTTGGATTTGGCGTATTGAACAATCTGGTCGTGAGGTTCTCCTTTTGTGAGGATTGCCTCTGCTTTAAGATCTTCCTTTTTAGCTAATCTAACTATATAGTTTAGATAGCGTTCACCTTTTTCTTTCAACTCTTTCTCAACACTTTTCTCTTCTTCGCCCTTTGTTAGTTGCTCAAGAATTACCGTGTCAATAGCGTATATCACAAAAATTTTAGCTCCTAAAAGTTTGGCTAAGCTTATTCCAAGCTCTGCGGCACGTAAAGAACAGTCAGAACCATCTGTGGGAATAAGAATGTTTTTTACTTTTTCCATTTTCACAATTATCCTATAGTTTTCTTTTTTGAAATCATTTTCTTAGCTGTTTTCATACGCACGAATTCTTCTCTTTCTTTCTCTTCCAGTACAAGTTCAATATACTTAACGGTATCACAGTACATTGGAATAAACACGTGTTTTAATGCATTTACGCGTTTCTGCGTTTTTTGAACATCGTTTGCAAGCTTAAAGACCGCTCCTTCAATTTCCGCCAATCGTGCAATAGGTTCCAAAACATTGGAGAAGCCCCTAAAGGCTTTGTCAAGCGATATGCTTGTGTCAGCAAATCCATAATCAGGTTTTACATCCTTCTCCATTTGAAAATCAACAACAGGCACGGGTACACCCATGATGCTTCGATGATCGAGAACAAAATTTGCTTTAGACGAAAAAGCTAAAGCAATATTCTCCACAGGTTCTGAACCCATTAGGACTTTTGATTCTATCAAACTTTGAAATGCCTCAGCAAGAACTGACGTTAACTCTTCCCTCAGTTTTCTTGCGTCATAGATAAAATGTCTTAATTCCCGCATTAGAACATCCCTTTTTCTTTCTAACACGTCAAGCCCAGACTTGCTTAGCTTCAATGTTTTCTTTGTCCGAATTAAATTGATGCGAGTTGGACGAATTTTCGTAACCACCATTGATTATTCTGCCTCTTTACTTCTTTTTGGAAGATATTTTTTAAGAAATTCCGTGTGAATTCTTGTTAATTCATCTTCGGGAAGGATGGATAAAATCTCCCAAGCGATTCCCAATGTTTGTTCTATTGTCCTGTTTTCATTTTTATTTTGCTTCAAGAATTCCTGTTCAAACTGTTCGCCAAACTTCAAATAGTCTTTATCTCTGCTAGAAAGACCTTCTTCGCCAATTATTGCTGCTAAAGATCTCATCTCAGTGCATTGAGCATAAGCGGCGTAAAGTTGACTTGCAACATCTGCATGATCCTCCCTTGTATGACCTTTACCTATTCCGTCCTTCATCAGTCTTGAAAGGCACGTTAAAACGTTTAGTGATGGATAAATTCCTTTCTTCTCTAAATCGCGATCCAAAACAATTTGTCCTTCTGTGATATATCCGGTAAGATCTGGAATTGGATGGGTTATATCGTCGTTCGGCATGGAAAGTATTGGCATTTGAGTTATTGAACCATTTCGACCAACTATACGGCCGGCTCGTTCATACAGACTTGCAAGGTCGCTGTACATATAACCGGGATAACCTTTTCTACTCGGGATTTCTTCCATCGAGGAACTGACTTCTCTTAAGGCTTCACAATAATTTGTCATGTCAGTCAATACAACCAAGACATGAGCCTCCTTTTCAAATGCCAAATATTCAGCCAAAGTTAAACCCGCTCTAGGGGTAATGAGCCGCTCGACCGTAGGGTCTTCAGCAAAATTAAGAAAAAGGGCAACATTTCTTATAGCTCCTGTCATTTCGAAGCTTCTACGGAAAAAGGTGGCTTCGTCATGTTTCAGCCCCATCGCAACAAAAACTATGTAAAATACCTCGCTTTTCCCTCTGATCTGTGCCTGCCGAACTATCTGGTCAGCAAGCTCGTTATGTGAAAGACCTGGTCCTGAAAAGATGGGGAGTTTTTGTCCGCGGACCAAGCTGCTCATACAGTCAATTGCTGATATTCCAGTTTGAATGAAGTCTCGTGGATACTCTCTTGCGGTAGGATTTAATGGGAGACCATTTACGTCTCTTAATTCTTCTGAGAACGGTTTAGGGTTTCCATCGATTGGCTCTCCGAAACTGTTCATTACTCGTCCAAGCATTTCGGTTGAAACAGGTATTTCAAGGGTTTTCCCGAGAAAACGGACACGCGTTTCTGATGAAGACAAACCAGTCGTTCCTTCGAAAACTTGTACAACCGCACTTTTCTTTGTTACTTTAAGGACCTTGCCTAAACGTGTTTCTCCACTAGGTGTGATTACTTCAACTAACTCGTCGTATCCAACATCTCTAACATTTTCAACAATAATTATTGGTCCAGAAATTCTTGACACGCCCATATACTCTAATCCAGTGCTTACCATAGCCTGTTACACCACTCCTTTCTCCAGTTCTGAAAATTGATACTGAATCTTTTTCCCCAATTCGTCTAGAAGATGAACTTTTTCATTGGGTATCTCGCTCATCCGCATAATTTGCGGCAAAACTGGCAGTTTGGTTATTTTGAATAGCGGTACACCTTTATTTACAATACGTTCTGCAAGCTTATGGAATTCAATAATTATTTTTAGTGTTTTGAACTGTTTGATTGGAAGGCAGTAAGTATCGACGGGGTCTAAAGCGTTTTGTTGAAGAAAAGCGTTCCGCAGAATCCTCGCGGTTTCTAGGATTAAACGTTGCCTGTCAGGTAGGGCATCGGGTCCTACCAGCTTAACTATCTCCTTCAATTCGTCTTCTCTTTGTAAAATGCGCATTGCTTCGTCTCGGTAGTCTCTCCATTCTTTGTCAACATTCTTTGCCCACCATTCTGTAAGCTCATTGAGGTATCCTGAGTAGCTTTGTATCCAGTTTATCGCTGGGTAATGACGAGCATCAGCTAATTCTTTGTCTAAAGCCCAAAAAACACTTGTAAAACGTTTTGTATGTTGCGTTACAGGTTCTGAAAAGTCTCCGCCCGGCGGTGAAACTGCTCCAATTGCACAAATTGAACCGGTTCTTTCTTCTGAACCTAACGTTTTCACGGTGCCTGTTCTTTCGTAAAACTCTGCTAGTCTGGTCGGAAGATACGATGGATAGCCTTCTTCCGCCGGCATTTCTTCAAGCCTTCCGGAAACTTCCCTTAAGGCTTCTGCCCATCGGCTTGTTGAATCAGCCATTAAAGCCACATCATACCCCATGTCTCTGTAATATTCCCCAATCATTGCGCCTGTGTATATGCTTGCTTCTCTTGCAGAAACGGGCATGTTACTCGTATTTGCGATCAATATTGTTCTTTCCATGAGTGGTCTTCCAGTTCGTGGGTCAGTTAATTGTGGAAAACTGGTTAGAACATCAACCATTTCGTTGCCTCGTTCGCCACAACCAATATAGATGATTATGTCTGCATCGGACCATTTTGCTAGTTGATGTTGCATCACAGTCTTTCCGGTTCCGAATCCTCCAGGAATTGCGGCTGTTCCACCTTTAGCTATTGGAAAGAAAGTGTCAACTATCCTCTGACCCGTAATTAGCGGCACTTTGGACAAAAGTCTCTGTTTATATGGCCTAGGTTTTCTGACAGGCCACTTCTGGAACATTTCTAGTTCAATTCTTTTCCCATCAGATTCAACTATTGCAATTGTATCGTCTACTTTGTATTCGCCTTTCTCAGCCATTTCTATAAGTTTTCCTTGAACGTTCGGGGGAACAAGTATTCTATGCTCAACTAATTCAGATTCTTTAACAGTTCCAAGTATGTCTCCGCCAATTACCTTTTTTCCGACCTCTGCTTTTGGGTTAAATGTCCACTTTTTGTCTTTTGGAAGAGCTGAAGTTTTAACGCCTCTTTTAATGAATGCCCCTGTTTTCTCTTGAATCCATTCTAAGGGTCTTTGAATGCCATCATATATGTTTCCAATTAGCCCCGGACCCAGTTCTGCTGAGAGTGGTGCTCCAGTTCCGAAAACCTCTTCTTCTGGCTTAATTCCACCTGTATTTTCATAAACTTGAATGGTGGCTATGTCGCCCTCCAAACGGATTATTTCACCTATGAGATGTTCTTTACCGACTTCAACCATCTCATGCATTTCCGCTTTTGACATTCCCTCAGCTTCAATAACTGGACCTGCTACTTGAATGATTGTGCCTTTTACTGGAATTTTTTAATCCTCCTTTTCAAACAGTATTTTTGCAACCTTGATTCGAAGAATAGGCTTTAATGCTTGTAATCGCTTTTCAAAAGTATTATCATGCGACAGCTTTCCATCTAGAGTTTTGACTATACAGCCCCCCAGACAGCTTTCAGTTTCGTCAGCTAACGCTAATTTCACTCCCAATTTTCCAGACAATTCATCAAGCTTGCCATTTGCCAGCCATTCTCGATCTTTAGAATTCACGTAAACAATAAGCCTGTTGGATTCAATTTTTTTGACAGCTTCTTCAATAAATTTCAAGAGATAACTGGGATAACTCTCGGATTCAACAAATTGTTTCAAGCGAGCAAGCGCCTTATCGA
>Ga0315551_10000843_pt1 | contig 23969 bp, 12 predicted proteins | sample SalMarSW160290MG_FD_203678 | JGI IMG/M metagenome (GOLD analysis project Ga0315551, IMG submission 203678) | Salt marsh sediment microbial communities from the Plum Island Ecosystem LTER, Massachusetts, United States - Salt Marsh Sediment SW1602-90 ...
CATCTTGACATTGCTTTTTAGGTTTATTTTACTAAAGTCCTTTATAAGCAAAGATGCAGGGCATTTCGAGTATTTTTGTCAAGCAATGCAAAATAAAATTCAAGATGTCACGCTTGTATAAGGACTAGGACAAGCAAGAATCCGCGATAGTGTGACGAATCGCGCGACTGCGAACCTGCTGCCATTGTCCGAAGACATCCAATCTTGGCCTGTCCAAAAGCCTGACTTGAGAATGGCTCTTGGTAACGCAGCGGCAAACAACGATTGGCTGAAGCCAATAGAGATTTCTGAAAAGATCGGGCAAATAATCGGGCCAGTTCTAAATGCTATTTCTGCTACCGATTTAGCTAAGAAGCTTACGCAGCTTGAAAAGTGGTGCTATGGATGAGCAGCTTGTCAAAGAATTTGCCGAGCACAAACGGGCCTTTGTTGTAGGTCATGCTGGTTGTGGCAAGACGCAACTTATTGCGAAGGCGGTGACCAGCGATGAGGAAGGACGGCATCTCGTTCTCACTCATACTCACGCCGGGGTTAGGGCGCTGCGCAAGCGCCTTAAGGACATCGGAGCGCCTTCCAAATGCTACCGAGTAAACACCTTGGCGGGGTTTGCCTTGCGCTATGCGAGCTCATTTCCAAGATTATCTTGTTGCACTATAACGGAACCAACCGAGCGCGAAGAATACAATGCCGTTTACGAGGCAAGCGTCAGAACATTTCAAAAACGTCATATTCGTGACATACTCGCTCGGTCATACACTGGTATGTACGTCGATGAGTACCAGGATTGTACACAAAGACAACACGAGTTGGTTCTTATGTTGGCTGACGTGCTACCCTGTCGAATTGTCGGCGATCCGCTTCAAGGAATCTTTGATTTCGACCGGTCTAATCCCATGGTCGATTGGGATAAACAGGTGGGTCAATTCTTTCAGCACCTCTTTGACTTGGAAATTCCATACCGCTGGTTGAATAATAACCGAGGGTTGGGGCAATGGGTAACTCAGCTAAGGGTGTCTTTACTTTCAGGACGACCCTTTGATTTGCGACCATACTGGAAGTCCCTAGGGGGCAGCAGGTCTCGGTACCAAAGCCAGATAAGGACGTGCATGGATTATCTACGTAAACGCAAGAATGAATCAGTTGCCGTTATTCAGAAATGGCCGAACCAGGCACATGACATGGCAAAGAAACTGAAAGGCTTATATCAGTCAATGGAGGAGGTGGAATGTAAAGAACTCATTAATTATGCGGTGAGGCTTGAGACGACACGCAAGGGGGAAAGAGCAGCATGCTTGGTCGAATTTGTAACCAAGTGCGTCACGGTCGTTCCTAAGATGCTGAGTGAAATTCGCAAGTGTTTCTCTGATAGCAAAGAACCGCCAAAAAAATATGCGGATTCTCACCCTGAACTCATAAGAGCGATGATACAAATAGTTGAATCTGACGATGTTTGCCTGTTGGAACCTGCTTTAAATGCTTTGTTGGAAACGGTTAAGGAAAGTCCTGGTACTGCGATTTATCGAGAAGAACTATTGCGAGAGATGCAAAAAACGCTACGTAACTACAATCCGGTGAATGGCGATGCATTGCGAAGCACAGCCTGGAAAGTGCGGGATCAAGCAAGACAATTCGGCCGAAGATTACATGGAAGACTTGTTTCTCGCACGCTCCTTGTAAAGGGACTTGAATTTGACCACGCTGTTATCCTCAATGCGGATTATTTCGACGATGCTAAAAACCTATACGTGGCTTTGACTCGGGGATCAAAATCGCTTATAGTTCTTTCAGAAAGACCCCAAATTCAGAGACCGGCACCGTTTTCAAAGTGAGTGCGGAGTTATTTGGTCGGCCGGGATAAATTGCTACAAAAATCACCTTGCTGGAAGGATCATGGCTCCAACTGGAGAACCAAACCAACTTCGCAACGGAAAGGCATTTCATAATCGGCCCTTCCTTCCAGCCCCAGGTGCCGTACGGTCCAAAGTGAACGTCGGGATTCTTGGCCGCCGGGCAGCATCGCATCATTGGATCGTCATAGTATGGTTGATAGAATTGCGGCCACATCTTTGAATAATCGGTCCCGAAAGGCCTATCATGTAAATAGCCCTCGTTGTCGTTGGTGTACATCGCAAGGAGAGGGCCCATTGTTTGAGCTGGCCCTGGCAGGCGGCGGTGCGGGCCTGCTTCTTGACCTGATTCAAGGTGGGCATCAAGATAGCCATCAACAGGGCGATAATGGCGATGACCACGAGAAGCTCGATTAACGTGAATCCGATTCGTCTGTTCATAATAGCCTCGCATCCTGATTATATGGAAATCGATGACACACAAACTACTTATAACGTTTTAGTGGCTCAAAATCAAGAGATTTTTTTCGCATCTCTCGTTACAAAAAACCGCAAATCCGAGGCACAGAGCCTGACCCAGAGCCTTACTTCTCTCTTAGCATCGCAATACTCTCGTTAAGTTCATTAATGCTGAATCCCTCAGCCTGAACGATGTGCTTTTTGTCCGTCAGAATCAGCCAGGGTAGGGATTTAACACTCCAGCTGAAACGGATCTTCTCCTCATCGCCTTCGATCATTCCTATCGGGAAAAGAATGTCGTTCTTTGTTACCCATTCATTGAGTTTGTTTTCATTTATTCCCGAAGCCTGAATGAGGACGACTGCAACACCTTTTTCTTCTAACTCTTTGGTCCGCTTGACAAGCTCTAATATACAATTCCGTGATGGACGTTGGTTCATGTCCCAGAAACAAACTAGTATCCTCCTGTTTTTGGTTTGCTCTGGGCTGAAATCAAACTTGATGTTTTCAAATCTTGGCAGAGGCTTGCCGGTTAAAGAGATTGGATTTGTGTAGTCAGGCTCGACAACCAATTCTATATCTTCAGTCTTTGCTCCTTCATACAATACGACCGTTCTCGAAGTCTTTTTGTATAAGATTGTCCATGCACGCGGCGAGTACTGCCATTGCTCCGAATTCAGGGTTTCAGGGCTTCTCATCTTTGTTCGCAGATGATTGAACCGGAACCGGCCCTGCGAATCCGTCACGGTCTTTCGATCACGATTAAATCCAAGATGGTTATAGGTACTTCGATCGCTTTGCTCGGCCTTGACCTCAACAGACGGGATAGGTACTTTTCGCCCATCTTCAATGCGTACGACCCGACCGCTGATCGTTCCTCCTTCCGGAAGTGTGACCTTCAGGTCCCTTTTGCCAAGAGGTACGTCATATGCCATAATGGCGGCATGATTCTTGGGTAAGAGGCGAAGGTTATAGAAGCCATCCTCTTTCAGTTCGATTGCAAAGCGCCCCTCGCTGTCTGTGACTGCATTGAAAATATCGAAGCTACCGGAGAACGTCCAGGAGAACCTGCCATCTGCTCTAACCTTTTTGTGGCCGCAGACCTCTACCCGAACGCCTGGAACCGGCGAGTCATTTTCATCGGTTACTAAGCCGGCGACGAATTTATTTCCGCTTTGGACAATTTCGTCATAGTTCTTTCTCGGTTCACCATAACGATATATTTCAGGGCGCTCAGCATTGCAAGTATAGTCGCGCACATAGGCTCCTTTGGGCATGTTCACGTCGAAATAACTCTCATTGAAAAACGGATCGTTTATTCTGATTTGACTCGATTCAACAGTAGATTTGCGGCGTAATGAGCCGTCATCAGCATATTCTTCTCTTTGTCCACTAACGGGGAACCAGATGCCATCAGCTACCTCTTCGTATTTTGCCGTCTTGCGGCTTGTAAGCTTTCCTTGTTCATTGTAGTACTCCTGCAGAGAGCACATGTATCCCTGGGATGGTTCAATAATAGCCACTATTCTGCTGGTTTTGTAGTCAAATGCTATACGGTAGGTTCCGTCCTTCAATCCATCGACACTCACTTGTCTTTCAGCCGCGATAGTCTCTTCCAGAAATTGGCAAAGAATGCCTGTAAACGACCTCCAGGGATGCCCTAAGGTTGTTGCAACCCTGGGTACGTCTTTGATTGTTGCGCCTCCCGGGGATCCGCTTCGTTGGGAGAAATCGGTGGCAGACACACCGTTCCAGGCCCAAATGTGCTTATCCTCACTGGGCACTTTCTTACCCGATGGATCATAAGTTCCTGTGTTTAGTTCAATTTTAACATGTCCGGCGTTATCGATCGTACATTTTAGAATCTGGTAGCGGGACTCAGGAACTTGGCTCATTCCCCTCCTCCATCTTTCTAATTGCCGCTCTGAAACACCTCTTTCTCTCATCCTTTTTATTTGGTCTTCAATCATATCTTCTTCTTTGGCTGCATTCCACCAGATATTATTTTCTGCGATATACTGAAGATTCTTGATTTGGGAACGGTGCTCCAGCATCTTATTTAACAGGAATTCGGCGGGATGCTCGATTTTCCTGTTGGCAACAGATGCGCTCCCGCTTTCAGCCGTTGTAAGCTTTTCGGAATTTGTTATCCACAAAAGTGGAATGATAATAAATAGTTTGAATAATCTTAATTTGGCAGTCTGTGCAAATGTCATTTTTTCTTACTTGTTCCGCGGTCAGCCATTTATATTATAGGCGCTCAGAGGCTTTTTTCGTTACAAAAAAATAAATTGTTTTTCGTATCACGGTATTTTCAATCTCAATAAATCACGATTTAGGATTATGAATATTCTAACCCGTTTTATGCAGTGTATAGCAAGATGTTTACTGACCCTGACGCTCTCAGACCGATACCCGCCAGAGGAATGCCCCATTTCTTTCCGACGCAGTCGAAACTGCGATTTTGAACTGAAAAATGGGTCTGGATTTTGTTTTCAAGGGTTCATAGCGGGGGGGGCGTTTCGAACATACGACCTATCAGATCTTTGTGTCGGGGTCTGCGTGGCCGACAATAGATAAGTCTCAGATGTGTAAAGAGTTACGGCGTGTTCCTCTTCCATCTCTTTGCGTTCCGGAAGGGAGGGCAACAGTCGCGGTGTGCCAAGATGGTAGGAAAAAAGCGGGCTCTTGACGCAAGTGCTCAGCTTTTTTGGTGTTTTTTACGGCACGGCATGTCGAACCTGCCGGAATATTGTTGAAATTGAGATGAAATTACGGTATTATGAGACTTGAAGCTTGCGCGAGTGTTTCAGTGAAGTGTATATGGGAAATCCCGGTTTATTATTCTGGAGGTATCATTTTTTTGGGAATTTTCGGCTATTTTTAGTAAAATAAGTAATGTAAAAACACTGCGAGTTTAAGGTCTGTTTCATATAGATTCAGGAATTCTTGTAACAGAATTCGTTATCTTGCATCTATATTGTGTGGGACTGGTTAGTAATAACCAAAATTGTGAAAGGCTGATATGAAACAGGTAACCGGGCTAGGAGCTAAAAACGCACAAACAAACGGAGCTGTTGATGAGGGCCAGTTAATTGCTCACCTACGCAGGGGTTATGCCAGCTTAAAGCAGCAGATACACAGAGTAATCGTTGGCCAGGATAAGGTGATTGACCCGATGCTTTGTTGTATGCTGGCCGGTGGGCACTGTATTATTCAGGGAGTCCCTGGTCTTGCCAAGACGATGATGGTGCAGGCGATATCAGATGCGATGAGGCTGACATTCAACCGAATTCAATTCACGCCCGATTTGATGCCTTCGGATATAACCGGCGCCGATATTATTCAGAGAGACCCGCAATCCAAAAAAAGGCGATATGAGTTTGTAAAAGGTCCCATTTTTGCAAACGTGGTTTTAGCCGATGAGATAAATCGCACGCCTCCGAAGACACAGGCAGCGCTTCTGCAGGCGATGCAGGAGCGCGAAGTTACGGTTGCCGGCAGGACATACAAGCTTGAGGAGCCGTTTTTCGTTCTCGCTACCCAGAACCCTATTGAGCAGGAAGGGACATATCCTTTACCGGAGGCTGCTCTAGACAGGTTTATGTTTATGATTTATATCGGCTACCCCACGGCAAGGGAAGAACACCTGATAGTTAAGCAAACCACGACGAGCAAGAAGATATCCGTCCAGCAAGTGCTTGACAGGAATGATATGGTGCTGTTTCAGGAGATTGTTCGAATGGCCCCTGTAAGTGATATGGTGATAGCGTATTGCATCAGGCTGGCCCGTGCTACCAGACCGGACGATATGCTTGCCACGCCGATGGTTAAGAAATATCTCAAGTGGGGTGCCGGCCCGAGGGCGGGACAGTATATGACGCTCGGCGCAAAGGCAAGGGCACTGATAAACAAACGCATTACGCCGGGCTTTGACGATGTGAGAGTTGTCAGCAAACTTGTGCTCAGGCATCGTATTATTCCCAACTTCAATGCCGAGGCCGACGGTATCAGCATCGAAGGGATTCTTGATGACCTTGTTGAGAATGTACCATTGCCCAAATAGCCTGAACCGCGACGTACTGAAAAGAGAATTCAGTTGGGAGTTTATTTGCAGGGGCAAGACGGTGAAGCACAATCGTAAATATCTTGACCCGATATTTTTGAGCAAGCTGGCCAATATGGACCTGGTTGCCCGCTGCGCAGTGGAAGGCTTCTTTTCGGGTCTGCACCCAAGTCCGTTTCATGGTTTCAGCGTTGAATACAGTGACCACAGAGAATATCATCTCGGCGATGAGCTGAAATTCGTCGATTGGAAGGTTTTCGGCCGCAGCGACAAACTTTATATAAAACAGTTCCAGCAGGAAACGAATACAACGGCCTACATATTGCTGGACACCAGCAAAAGTATGTCTTTTGCCGGTGACGGCCTGGTCAGGAAGATTGATTATGCGTCTTTTCTTGCAGCGGCTTTGAGCTATCTGATGCTCAGCCAAAGTGACAGCACATCGCTCGTATTATTTGCTGAGAAGGTGATAAAGAATATCCCGCCCAGGTCAAAACGCACGCATCTAAACACAATCCTGGCGGCCCTGCAATATAACAGGCCCGAAGGCCGGACCAATCTTGCCGGTGTTCTTCATACCATCGCCGAGACTACAAAACGCCGCGGTCTTATCATTCTGATTTCCGATTTACTCGACGACGAGGAAGATATTTATAAAGGCCTGGCCCATTTGAAATTTCTTAAACATGACGTGATTGTTTTTCACACGATGGACCATCAGGAGCTTAATCTTGATTACGAAGGACTGATTCAATTTGAAGATTTGGAATCGAAAGCTAAAATACGCGCCTTTCCGCAGTCTTTGCGAGACGGCTATCGCATGCGCGTGGCAGAGTTCCTCGATGACATAGAAAAAACCACCGGCAAAAGTAACATCGATTATTGTCTTCTTGATACTTCCAAGCCTCTCGCTAGGGCGTTGATAGCGTACTTAGCCAAGCGAAAGAGAATGATGTGAGCTTTATACAGTGGATATTTTTGTTCGGCGGGTTCGCAGTTGTCGGGCCAGTGATTGCTCATCTGCTGGCTAAGCCGCGATTCAGACGATTACCTTTCACAATGCTTCGGTTTTTATATACCGGTCAGATTGAGAGCCGGTCCCGCAGAAACCTGCGCGACTTGCTGATTTTGCTGCTTCGCTGTGTAATAATTGTTTTGATTGCTATGCTTTTTGCCCGGCCGATGCTATATACTAAACCCAAGCCACAGCAAACCAGGCCCGTTTATTCCCTTGGCCTTGATAATTCGATATCAATGGCATATACCGATGGGACGGACAGTTATTTCGACAAGCTGAAAGATTCAGCAATTGATTATATTCGCTCCGCAAAGACCGATGCTCTGTTCAATATTTGTGCTCTGGCCTCGGGGGATTGGTCACAGGGTCTGAGTAAGGAACAGGCACTGGCCGAGGTCAAGGCCTTGAAAATTGAAACCGGCAGCGCAAATGTCAACGACTTTATTTCGAGTCTGAATCGAGTCAGTCGTTCAGAGCATTTGGATGATGAGGTTTCGGTTCTGGTACTAAGTGATTTTACACCTAATATACTGAAGCAGTTTGTCGATGCCGAGAAACCTACCGTCGTTGACAAAATGGATTATAAGCTGATTATCTCACCTGAGCCTGTTAACAATGCAGCGATAATAGACGCCCACGTTATCGGCATTATCGACGGTAAGTTAACCGCAAATGTTACCGTAGCCAATTACGGACGAGTTGAGCAAAATCGCCAGTTAACGGCCAGGACGGGCGAAAATAAATCGGCTCCGGTAGATATAAACCTGTTTGCACAACAGCGCAGAACCTCTCAGATACAAGTAAGGGTTGATACTGCCGGGCCGGAGCGGTTTTTCCTGCCTGTAGAATTGAGCCTTTCAGCGGGCGACGGCCTTAAAGAGGACGATACGTTTTATATGGGGGTTTCCAGTCCAGGCCATAAAAATGTTAATGTTCTTCTGGCCGGCAACGGCGCAGATGAGATGTTTTTGCTGAAAACGGTAATGGACACCATCTCACGAAAGAGTTCATATGATACATTACAAATCAAGCAGATTTTGGTTGATGATTTTGCCCTTTCGGATTTGAAATGGGCCGATGTGGTCATTTGCTCGGCGGTGGCGGAACAACTGGCTTATTTTGCCTCGAACATAGCAGGTTTCATCAAGGCCGGAGGCAGATTCATTTGCTTCGTAAAGGAGACGGCTACAACTGAGGCGGCAAGGCAGTTGTGGCAGCGGGATGTTCTCGCGGCACTGCCGGGGAAATGTATTCACGAACGAACATATATGCAACCGAATCCGTGTGATAACAGAGCTTTTGGAGTCGATAATATTGCTGCAAGGGCCTTGTCAAATTACAGAATCGACAAGATTCTCTTAAAGGGCTACCTGGAATGTCAACAGCATCCTGACAGCAAGTGTTTGTGGCAATTCCAGAATGGCCTTGGCTTTGTTTATCTTAAGCGTCTTGGCGTCGGCGTCTCTATCCTTGTCAATACCAGCGTTGATGATTCACTTGGCTCACTGACTAAGTCAAATGCATCGGTTGCTTTTGGCCGGTATTTATTGGGAAAAGATAGCCAGATTGGCGAGTATTGTTTTGCGCGCAATGAGCAGGTAATGTTGCCGCTTTCCGAGAGACAAACCTCGTTTGCCGCGCAAAAACAATCTTGGGTTCAGACTTGTAATGGCATAAAACGCCGTGCAGCCGTAGCGGATTCTTTTTTACTGATATCTGATCCCGGAGGCACTGGATGGATAAAAACATTAAGCAAGCCGACAATGTGGGCTGGAATAAATCTGCCGGAGGGCGAGACTGATATGACTAAACCGGTAGCTTCGGAACTGGCTGATATTATGAACAGGGTATTCCCGACCGGCACAGAAAGAACGGTATCTGCGGTGGAAGTTCTCAACAACAGGAAACGTACACCAATTTGGAAGTATTTTGCTTGGATGATAATTCTTCTGCTGTTAGCGGAACCGGCTGTCGCAAACAGGCTGAAGCGATAGATAAGGCTTAAATATGGCCGACAACGTAGAAGAAAAACTCGATGCTCTTGTTGCCAGAGTCACGAAGGTAAGAAGATGGCTGGTAGCGATTGCTGTTCTCAAGGTAGCGGCGTTGTGTCTGATTTTTGTCTCGGTGTACGTCGGCGTTTATGCCTGGCTTGACCATCGGAAGAACTTTGACGAAATTGGCAGAATTATAGCGTTTATTTTACTGCTTACAGGGCTTATTCTTTTATTATACAGATTGACAAAATGTTTGCTTGTCCACGTATCCTGCAGTGGAGCAGCAAATTATATCGAAAACATAAGAAGTTTCGACCAGCAGCTTGTCACAGCCATCGAATACTATGAGAACAAACAGGATTATCCGTATTCCAAAGTTCTCGCTGAACAGCTTGTCTTGAATGTGGATAAAGACAGTGAAGCATTCAAGTTTGATTCGACTGTTGAAAAGTGGCGGGGATATGCTCTTTCGGCGGTTATTCTGTTTGGCCTTGCCGCTGCCTGGTTTTATGTCCATGATAACTATGTTTACTTTTCTAAATACTTTGCCCGGTTAACACGTCCCCTGGCTTCTGTTGAGCCGTTGTCACCGACGAGTTTGCAATCGATGACTGAGGACATTATTACTGAACCTGACTCTGAGGTAACATTTGCAGCCGAGATTAAAGGCCGCGTGCCGGAATTTGGAAAATTGGTGTTGGTTGCCCTTGAACCTCAAACCAAAGATAACAGCCGGCAGACCGAACGCGAAGAGATGCTGGTACAATCGGGTTTTGATGAAGAAAAAACGGCAAAGTTTGAAACCTCTAAATCTTTCTCACAAACAGGCCGGTTCAAATATCGATTTGAAACCGGTTCAGCCTCCACAGATTGGAATAAATTAACCGTTTGCGAACCACCTGGGATAGAGAGTATGATGGCCGACGTTGCACTGCCAAAAAGGCCGCCGAGAAGAAAGTGGATCAGGCCTTATACCGAGCAGGTTGAGAACAATACTCTGGAAGTAATTCAACGGAGCGATGTTACACTGAACGTGCAGACCACTGATAAGCTCAAAGAGGTTGTGGTAACAGGTTCGGACGGAAGGCAACTCACTAAGCAATTAAATGGGGCTCAACAATTCAGCTATAGTTTTAATGCCGATACAAGTGGCTCTATAAAATTTCATCTTGTGAATGAGCAGGGTCTGGCAAACAACGACGTACCCGATTTGGAGGTGAGAGTAAAAACCGATGAGCCTCCCAAATTCAAGCTGGTTTCACCGGACGGTGATTATCTGGCCACAGACGTTGCGAGCGTGCCGATTATGTTCGAGGTAACCGACGATTTCGGTCTGGATTCCGTAAATATGTACCTGGAAATACCCGGCCAACAGCCGGAAGAATTGGTTATTCCGGTTGAAGAAGGGGCAAGGAGTAAGATATTTACGTACATAATTGAATTGGAAAAGTACAGTCTGAATGTGGGCGACAGCGTCCTGTTCTATGCTCAGGCCACCGATATCGATACCGGCTCAGCGCTTGAAAAACGAACTTCAAGAAGCGACATGTATTTTATCGAGATCAGACCATATCGCCAGAATTGGCGCCCAAGGCCAGGAGGCGGCCCGTCACAGGGAGGAGGCTCACCCCCTGTGGAACTCTTAAATATTCTCGAATATACGAGAGCAATACTTAAAAAAACCTGGGCCATTGCCGGTAAATCAAATCCGACCGAACAGGACCGGTCCAGACTGGAATTCATAAACAATGATGTTCAGTACTGTGCTGAACAATTAGCGCTTATACGTGAAGACTCAGAGTATGGATTTAACGAGACTCAAAAAGATGTTCTCAATGCGGTCCTCGGATATTATGAACAGGCAGGCAGATATTTGGCCGAGCATAATGCGACTTCAGCGATAGTACCCGAAAAGAACGCTTATCGTGTTTTGCGCAAGTTCATCCTTGAACTGGACCTGGAGTTGAACCCACCTGAAAGCGGCAAGGGTCAGCAGGCGCAACAGCCCGACAGTGTTAAACTTCAGGAAATGCAGGAATTTTCGCAGGAAGATAAAGAGCGCATCGAGGCTGAGTTGAAAAAATTGCAGCAAAAGTTAAAGAAGCTGACCCGGGAGCAAAAGACTTTGAAAAGGACTTTTGAGAACTTTCTCGAACAGCAGGCCCGGGAGAAAAAGATTGCACAACAAACGAATGATTCCAAACCATCAAGCCCCGGCGATGAAAATCAGGCTCAAAGCAGAGGTCCCGATAAGCAACAAAGCCAAGACCGTGCCGGTCAAAAAGGAGAAAGTACTTCAGGCAGTGCCGGTTCCGAAAGTCATAGCGCTTCTAAAAGTCAGAGTACTGGTAAAGGCAAAGCTGCTTCGGATAGTCCCAGCGCCAGCAATAAGCAGGATTCTGCCGAAAGCCAAAGCGGTTCTCAGGGCCAAAGTTCTGGAAAAGATAAAAGTTCTTCAGGCAGTCCCAGCGCCAGCAATAAGCAGGATTCTGCCGAAAGCCAAAGCGGTTCTCAGGGCCAAAGTTCTGGAAAAGATAAAAGTTCTTCAGGCAGTCCCAGCGCCAGCGATAAGCAGAATTCTGCTGAAAGCCAGGGCGGTTCTAAAGGACAAAGTGTCGGGAAAGACAAAAGTGCTTCGGATGGTCCCGGCAGCGGCAAAAGTGCCGGCGAAGAACAGATAGATGCGCAAAAGCAGGGTAGTGCTAAACCCGGTGCCGCTGGTGCTCAAGCCAGGCTAAGAATGCTCCAGGCCAAACAGCGCGCACTGCAGGAGCAGGTTTCGCAATTGAAGCGGGATTTGCAACGATTGCCTGAAATTTCAGAAGGTGGCCAAAATAAAAGACGAGCTGGAGCACAAAAGCACCTTGACGAGGCTCTTGCTAAAATGAATGACTTTCAAGACAGGCTGACCGAGGCACGCTATAAAGCGGATATAGACCGGAGAAAATCAAATGAAGCTGTTGAACTAATGGAATTAGCCGAGCGCCAGTTGGGCCTTGCTCAAGAGACACTTGATGATGAGCTTGCACTCAGCGAAGAACAAAGAATCGCACAAAAGGCTCAGGAAATGGCTGAGCAGCTCTCTGATGATGCAAACGCTCTCGATGAGTCTGTTACACCCATAGAGCGTGAGGAAATGTTAGCAAGGCTTGAAGCGGCAAAGCGTCTGCTTGAGAGGATGCCGGAACCCCAGTGGACTACTATAAGAAATAGAGACAAGGGCACTTCATCATCAGCGGCTCAGGTTTTTACCAGAAACCCGAATCTGGCTCCTGCAGAAGCAGCAAGGCAAATGGCTCGACAATTCTGGTCTATTGCTATAAACGCTAAAAAATACCGGCAGCAGTTGGTTGAGGACGAGCCGTCTGATGTGAAGTTTTATAGACAGGAAAACGAGTTTTTTGAAAACGCTGCCAAATTCGGTCATGAAGCGGTGAAAAGATGATATTCGTAAACTATCCGGGACATCTTATTGCATGTTTGCTTTTGATAATCTTTGGTGTGCTGGTTATTTTTGCCTTTCGTTCAGGCGAACTTCAAAAAGCAAAGCTAAAGCCGTACAGGCTGCCGCTGATTTTGCTGCAATATATTTCGATTTTAATATTGTTGTTGATATTGTGGGACCCGTCACGACCTAAGATTAGTGAGGTGGTGACGAAGAATTCAGTGCTGGCTTTATTCGATACCAGCGAAAGTATGTCAATTGTCGAAGATGGGCAAATAACACGGCTGGATAAAGCGATTAACATATTTGAAGAAAAATTTCATCCTTTAAATCCGGATGGACCCGATTATAAAATTTTTGGATTTGACCGCCGCTCTTACCAAAGCGGCTCCTTGGATTTTCTGCGACGCTGGGGCCCACAGACAAATATGCATAGTATCCTTACAATGCTGCACAAATATGACATCGCCGACGGTGTTGATTTTCCAAAAAATGCGCAGACTGATGACTACCAAGCACCTGACAGCATTAACGAAAATCAGACAGCTCAAAAAAACAAGATTACAGGAGCTGTTATTTTCACGGACAGCCAGGCTGACGACAAGAATATTGATTCATATTTACCCATTCAAGGCGAGGATTTTCAGGTTCTCCTTGTCGGCATCGGTTCCCGGAAGCCGCAATCTGACATAGCAATAAAATCGGTAAGCGCGCCGTCACGAATAGCTATCGATACGGCCTGTAAGGTGCAGGTTGTTGTAACTGTTAAGAATTTGCAAAATCAGCCGATAATAATCGAACTGCTCAAAGGCGATTATGTGATAGATTCGAGAGAAATACCTGCCGATACATTGGCGCCAGAAGGCCAAAGGCGATCTTCTTTGCCTGTGGGTACTAAAAAAGATGTAACGCTCGACTTCACGGTAGGCGCCGAACGACTTGGCAGCTACACTCTTTCGGCTCGCGCAAAAGCCGTCGAACAGGAAGTAAATCTAGCTAACAACATTCGCAGCGTAATGGTAGAGGTTGTTGAAGAGACCAGACTTAAAGTTCTTTTCTACTCACAGCAGGCAAGTTTCAATATCGGCAAAGTTCGGCAGGCTTTGGCCAGAGACAATAAGATTCAATTGGATTTAGCATTGGATGTCGTCAGAGCGCCCGCCTTATCTGAAGAAGCACACAAAAGGTCAGCCTATGTCAAACTGCCCGACGACCGGGACGGTTTTAATAAGTATGACATTATCATTCTTGGCTCATGCAACCTGGACAGCTTGACTGGGTCGCAGCTCGACAGTCTGTATAGTTTTGTGGTTGATAGAGGCGGCGGATTGATCCTGCTTCCGGGCACAGCCGAATCCGGACCTGCCGCCTGGATGAACGGAAAAGCAAAAGCCCTTGTCCCTGTAATACTTGACGCCGACGAAGCGACAATGAAACAATATAGCTCAGGAAAGATAGAGCTTACACTTGAGGGAATCGACAGCAAAATCATCAGCCCTGAAGTGCTCAAAGAATACGATGTGCCGACTTCGGCATATTATCAAATCGTTAAAACCAAGCCAGCCGCCACCACGCTGGCCCTTATAGAAGACACACCGATAATTTCCATTCATCGGGTCGGTCGTGGCAGGGTTTGTTTACTTAATGCCTCGAAGCTCTTCCTATGGTACCGCGAAGACCTCCAGGGTGGACTACTCTACAAACTTATGGCCGGATTAACCGCCTATATGGGAAGGATAACAAATCTTGAAGCGGGCGTCAGGTTATTTGCAGAGCGGGTAACCGACCAGATAAACAAAGTAAAGTTTAATGCTTATGTTTGCGATAAGTCGTTTGTACCCGTTACCGGTGCTAACGTGCTTCTTAACATTGCAGGGGAAGTTTCGAGTATGAGCGAGCTCGGAGGGGGATATTATGTTGCAGAGATAGACGACACGAAAGACCAGACAATTGTAGCAACGGCCCAGGCTGAAGTTAACGGCATCTTCCTTGGCGAAAAAACCATTGCCGTAAATCTGCCGCCGGTTCAAACAGAAATGGCTAATGTCGAGTTCGACGAAAAATTTCTCCGAACCCTTGCAAAAAGGCTCAATGCGGCGTATCTCTATGTTGACAATATTGACGAAAACGTTACGCAGACATTTGAGGCCCAAACCCGGACATACAGTTCACGCCGAATGACAAGTATCTGGCCAAATTGGCTGCTGCTGTTGGTTCTGTGTACACTTCTTAGTGTTAGCTGGTTTTTTAGGCGGGCTATTGGCCTTGTTTGAAAAGTGGAACTGATATGAAAAGGATAATTATTATAATCCTGTTAACAATTGCAAGTTGCTTCGCAGTTGCAGGAGCAACCGGTGTTGAACGCAAGTCCAAACCGGCAGAGACTAAAAATACCTATGCGTTGGTTATTTGTGGAATAAATAAAGACCCAAAAGAGCGTCTTGCCAAGGACAAAGCAGTGACAAACCTTCGCAGTTTTTTCCTTAATAATGCCAAACTCAAACCTGCCCGGCTAAACGTCTTGGTCGCTGATAGCTCATTTGTCGATAAAGGCTCAAAAATATCGAATGCCGAAAATTTAAAAAAGACGATAAAAAGCCTTTTAGCCACAGTTCAATCTGAAAACCGATTCATATTTTATTATGTAGGCCAGGCAAATATCGTCGCCGGCAAGCTGCGCCTTAATCTTCCGGGCCAGGATATTACGCATGAGCAGTTAGCCGAGTGGATAAACCAAATAAGAGCCTCTTCAATGTTGCTCGTGCTGGACTGTCCGGGTGCCGGAATGGCCGTTAAAGCTTTGACAGGACAAGGTCGAATTGTCATCGGTTCCTGTACCGCTGAACAGCATTACAGCACACGATTCAGTGAGTATTTTGTCCCCTCGCTGCTCGATAGTAAAAGCGATACGGATGGCGACGGAAAGGTATCAATATTGGAAGCTTTTACTTTTGCTTCAATGCAACTGGATGATTGGTACTTCAGGCATTTATTTCTCAAAACCGAAACTCCTGTATTGGAAGATAACGCAGATGGGTTTCCGAGCCGGCAGCCATGGAGATATAAACAGGATAACACAGATGGCCGGAAAGCCTCGAAGTTCTTTCTCTCGGAAGAATAATGAAAGGTGGCTCAACTATGGACCAGGATCATGGTCATATAAATAGAAGGCAATTTCTGAAAACGGCGGGCGGAACAATTGTCGGTGCCGCATTGGCCGCAGGTGGCTCTTCTTTAATCGCTGAACAAACATATCCTCCGGAATATCCGGACGACCTTGACCGCTACGATTTTGTGATGCCAAGAGTAAAATTCACCCACGAGGAAAGAGAAGTCGATCGATGGAACGTCAGACCGGGTGGTGATGCAAATCTATTAAGAGAGTTGAGTTCTGTAATCCGATGCAAAGTAAAACCCATAAGAGGAGCGTACGATTGGCAGCCGCAATGGGCAATGGAAGGTCAGCTAAATGCCGTGGTTTCTTTTGATGGTCTTGAAGAGATAAAGAAATATCCGTTTCTTTTTATGACGGGAGAAAATCATTACACGTTTGAAAGGAAACAGAAGGAAAATTTAAAAGAATACATTAACCGCGGGGGGTTCCTGCTGATGGATGACTGCGTTGTGGGCTCGGGCGGCGATTTCTTCTATAAAAGCTCCTATGAGCTGTTGGAAGAAGTTTTCGGAAGAGGCTCAGTAAAACGAATTCCGCACGAGCATGAAGTATTCCATAATATATACGACCTTGGCGATACCGGTCTGCCATATATGCAGCGTCAGAATCGTATGTTTTTCTTTGGCATGAGACATCCTCAGCAGGCGGTTTTGCCGTATATGCACGGCCAGAATCATGGTGCCAGGGGAGTTTTTATTGGTGAGCGCCTCGCTGTCTTTCTCAGTTCGACTGATATTCACTGTGGCTGGTGTGACAGTCACGGCTATGAATTCGGCTGGTACAATTATGAAAAAGCCATTCAAATGGGGATTAATATTATTATGTATGCTATTACACACTGATCTGGTTTCAGACTGATATTTCTGAGATTCTGAATATCTTGTTCTCATGTTCAAAGACATCATCTGCTAGGCATGTCCGACTACTGCAATCGTGGGAATACCTACGGAGCTGCAGGAGTACGAGCCCATACATGATAGTCTTTCCAACGACGGTCGAGAGCACTTCGAGCGCACCATGAGAAGCATGATTGCCCAAGAATAACACCTCGACCAGCATGAGTACGACCGCAAGGCCGATCAAGGCCAGAGGTACATAGACGTTTTTGGTTTTGGGAGTATCTTCAAGCATCTGTGAGTTACTTTCCCAAGCTCAGGATGACCGCCACTTACCAACGCTATCCCGCCGGAAAAGCTCAAGGAAGACTTTGCTTTTCTTTTCAAAACAATCGAAGAAGTGCATCCGAATATATAACACAACTGAACGCTTTGGGTATAAAAAAATAAGAATTTTTTCGCGGTTTTTAATCCTTCCATCTGACATTTCCCATTTAAACCGGATAAATCTCCAACCTGGGATATCCATCATTCTGAAACGGTTATTAGCTTGGTTTCTCCCTTGTCGATTTCTACGTTTACGGTTCCCTCAAGTAATGGAGGGTTAACCTTGTATGAAAGACTGCCTTTTCTGTCTTGGTATAAACGATATTTTATTTCATACATTCCTTCAGGCAGCTTAATTGCGGATTGACGCTGAGTTGCGTATTCTTCGGGTAGTAGCCAAACTGTATGTTCTTCGTCTTCACCATAGGGGCCAACCATCGGCACTAATTCATTGGTATTGATATTTGTGACCCGACAGCGCAAATACACAGTATCAGCAGTTATTCTTTTTTTCAGATCTTCTGACATTTCAAGATTAACTATCGCAGCGCGTTCCACTTGTACAGTTATTGCTAAGATTTCTCCATCACTTAAATCTATCCATTCTGATTCAGTTGTTAAATAATCTGGTGTCTGGACCCATACCGCATATTTACCTTTTGGCAAGTCGGTATATTCAACACTTCCTCTATCATCTGTGATCATGCCGAATTTGCTGTCTTCGGGAACAAATCTTATCGAATAAAAAATGGCTTCCAGATCATTCTTTATTGCAAATTTAGCGTTTGGAATCCCATATAGTGTTTCCGCATCAACAACATGAATTTGTAGTGTTCCGCTACCAATGTTAAATGTTACGTCTTCTAAATGTTCTGACTCCGCTAGTTCAAAAACATCTGATATACCTAAACCTTCCTGAAACTCACTTGCAAGCAAGAAATAATATTGTCCGGCCCGTAAATTGGAGCATTTAAACCTACCATCGGACTCAATTTTCCCGTGTCCAGCAAATTCCCACTCGCCACGATGTAAAGTGTCGGTTTTAGAAATTCTCGATGCCTTTCGCCGGCATATTATTCGTAATTTATCCATCTCTTCAAACTGTTCTGGAATTTCCCCCCCGACAGATCCATCGCCAAGATCGATATCTAACTCAACATTACCCTCAACGGCAACTTGTCTTCTATCGGAAAGCTGTTGCCCAGGTCCCCATCGGAATGTCTTTGGATCAAAGCCTGAATGGTAGCTTGTATAGATCGTATACGTTCCTTTGGGTATTCCAGAAATTCGGAATCGGCCCTCACTGTTGGTATGACCCCATTTCATAGAGTTATCAGGCAAATGTATTTGAACGTTTGCCTTTTCAAGCGGTTTTCCCCCCATTCTCACTATACCCGTTAATCTAAGACCAACTTCATCACCAAAATTCAACTCGACTGATTGGTCCTGCTTAAGTTTAATCTTCTTGTGTGCAAGATTCAGGTTTCCATTTTTAGTTGAAGAGTTCACACTGAAAGAAATATCCCCTGCCGGTAAATCAAAAAGCACATAGTAACCTTCCATGTCGGTATAAGTTTCCTTACCGAGGTTAGGCCATGGTGAACTTAACAGTTTATGCAGTTGCTCCGAAAATACATGAGCACTTACTTTAGCATCAGCAATGCCTTGGTCATTAGCATCAACTACTCTGCCAAAGACTTCAAGGCCGGGCTGTAAAGTAATCTCTACTGTACCCTCGGAATTTTTTGGCAAATCGATGCTAGATCCAATAAATTGTGCAAAGGTTTCAGCTGTGATAAGAATACATTTTTCTGCCTTACCAATACCAGCAAGATTAAATTCTCCCTTGGAATTAGTGACTGTTGTATCCTTATCGTCCCAGTGCTCAAACTTATTCTCATCTGTCAAAAAGCGGATTCTGGCACCAGCTATCGGCATACCATTGCTGTCAACAACTCGTCCGGCAAGTACAGTTGGAGGCTTGAGTCTGAATTCCATACGATTAGGATCCTGACTGATTGGTTGTACTACAACAGGATCTATTGTCAAGGGGTCAAAACCATCAGCATAAACTGTTACTGAGTACTCAGCTCCAATTGGGATGTTTTCTCTTCCTGTGTCAAAAAAACCTTCTGCTGAATCGAAATTGTGTCCTTCTCTATTCCAAGTTGCCGAGTATCCCCAACCCGGCTTACTACCGTTTTTGCTGAAAGTAAGCTTAACATTGAATCTTTTAACTGGTTCTCCCGTTTTATCATCTACGACTTTCCCATACACTCTTCCGACCCTGTCAACTTCAATTACATATTCCTCTTCTTGGCCAGCTTCAAGTTCAGGATGTGTATCGGGTACTTGCTCCGCCCATACAGAAAGGATCACCGTCCCTGTAGGGGGAGCGTTAGGGATTATGAATTTACCCTCAGAATCAGAGCTAACTCTATCTTGGCAGTTAGTTAAATTGCTCACTCCCTTGTATTCACGAATGCTTATACTCACACCTGGCACTGGATTCCCCTCTTTATCCACGATTTTTCCATACAATGGCGAGGGATCACTTAATTGAATGTTTATTAACTTCTTGGCTTCTGAACTATCTAGAGAAAACGTCTCAACATAAGGAGCATATTTATTGATAATAGCCCAAAGAACTAAATCGCCAGCATCAACATTTTTTAACTCATACTTACCTTCCTGGTCCGTCTTTGTTGCTATACAGTTCCACATGGCACGAGATGTGGTATTACCAATATTAACATTTGCCACTGGCTGGCCTTGTACATCAGTAACTTGACCATAAACTGTAACTCCAGGCTTTAGAGCAACATCTTTCCATGCTGTTTCGCCGGCATTGGCTGGTGAAAAACTTGTGGAGAATGCGGGATGATTTGGATGGGTCACATGTAATTGATAATTACCCCAGGCAGGGTCTAAACCGTCAATTTCAAATATCCCATTTGCATCAGTAATCACAGGATGATTAGTAAAATGAAACGTTCCTACAGTCGCCCCCTTAACTGGCTTGTCGTTCTGATCATATACGATACCCCCAACCTTTGAACCGGGAGTAAGTTCGATCTTAAAATTCTCATAAACTTTATCTTTAATTATGTCCAATGTTATTCGACGCGAAGTGTAATTCTTTGCAACAATATAGAAAAATTGCCGTTCTTGAGGCTTCATATCCAAAAATTCAAAGTGTCCACTTGCATCAATAAAAAAAGAGCCTTGTGGATTTTTCCTTGGCCCATAAAAGACTTGTGCACCTTTGATTGGCTTGGAGCTTGACTTATTGACAACAATACCCGAGACGCCTGTTTTAGGTTTTTCAGGTTCATTTGAATGGTCGCTAATACTTTCGCTCGTTCTTTGTTCTGGCGATGCAGAGCCAATATCCTGACTTAGAACGGTTTCATGATGCTCATTTGCACCCATATCGGTCGCCACTTCAGAAAAAGAACTATCCACCTCATTATGTTGCTCTTTGTGCAAACTTTGCTCTTCTCCTTGTTTCTGCACAACCATTCCTGCTTGGGAGAATTCCGGTCCAGGGTTTGGCTTAGTGATCTGTTTGTAAGTATTGTAAGTAACTACAGCTCCAACGCCAATGGCTACTACCGCAGCTGCAGTAATTATTTTGGCTGTTATCCCGCTCATTATTGCTGCGACACCCGTGGCAGTTCCAGCCGTAGACGTAGCTGTGGCAATCCCAGCGGCGGCTGCAACACCAGAACCTTTTATAGCCATCCCTGCAACAGATGCAATAACAGCAGTAGTAAATGCCTTTTTAGGTCCGGTGGCAGAAAGAGTTTCCTCAACGATAGAACTGAGTTGCTCTTTTATCATCTTTCGACCGCGTTGCAACCGCTGTTTTACGACATCTTGGGATAAATCAAGTGATCGTGCGACCTGCTTCACAGACTGTTGCTGGCGATAATATAGAACCAGAGGCTCTCGATATTGTTCGGGTATCCGTCGGATTGCATTACTGACAAGTTCTTCATGTTCTTTTTTTATAGCTGACTCGAGCGGTCCGGCCTCATCAGCAGCGGTATCGTCTAAGTTTTCCATGGATTTAGCTCCTGCAATAATGTCCCGTTGACTTTTCTTTAAAAAATCGCGAATGTTGTTTCGGGCTATAGTGCACAACCAAGGCCGGAACCTCGCAAGATCCTTAAGTTGAGAAAGGTTTTTCCAGGCATTGATGAAGGTCTGATGTGCCAGTTCCTCGCTTTGCTGGATATTCGTGGTCCCACTGAAGGTGATTGCGCAGATAAGTTCCTGATATTTTGCTACAATCACTTCAAAGGCTTGTGAGTTGCCTTCCAGGCATCTTTTTAGTAGTTTAATCTCACTTACCACTGTTCTCATTTTCAGATTCCTTTTAACCGATGTGTATTATAGCCTCAATAATAAAGAAGACGCAGAACAAAAATGGTGACAGGAATTCTGGAAAAATTACGAAAATCCTTGTTTTTCCTACTTACAGCTGGGAAGGAAAATGGAAAAGGACCGCAGAATCGTCTTGTCGAATCCTTTGATTGGTAACAACGAAGAAAGCTCATAGATCGTCCCACTGGTCGACATGAACGCCTTGTCTTAAAGGACTCTCCAGGTCTTCATAGCGGGGGCATCATATGGGGGTCTAGAGATGAAAAAAGCCTTAATGAATTTCGGAGTTTGCGCCTGACAAAAGGCTCGAATTTATATAACTCTTTTTATGAACAAGGCTTATCCGTTTGCGCCCATTCCTACCCCGAAAATTCCTACAAAAAACATAGGTTTTCCACCAGAGGTCCAACTTCGGGCTTGTCCGTTTTGTCCGGACATTGGAGGCCCAAAAACACATAAACCTTGTTATCAGCGCCAGCCTAAATCTAAACGCTCGCACCCGTCCGATAACTTACCAGAACACCCGTACTCTGGTTTCTGACTCATGTTTCGTTCACCTTGCCATAAGAACACCTTGACAATACAGCGGCTCTAATATTGGGTGCCTCTTATTTATGGTGCATTCTTGCCGTGCCACAAACAATAAGATGGTCCAATCCAAGATAAACTCAGATTGGATTCACACCGATAGCAATAGAAAGCCTGCCTTTTTGGCTTTTTGCCTGATTCCGGGCTGGCAGACTGCTGCTATGATTGCGCTTCTTTCCAGCCCTTTAGGTTAGACCTGTTAGTATTATCTATATGGACTATTTGAAAGGTTCAAAATTAAAGACCAGCCGGCACTTGTCATGAATGGGAAGGAAGAGAGTAGTATTAATGGACAAGAGTAAAGGTCCCACATCCAAGGTTAAAGTTGTGGAAATCTTTGGTGATCCGCTGCAAGAGTTAATAGATATCTGTGGTAGTATTACAGTCCCAGACCCACACGAATTCAAAAAGATGCTACAAAATTATCAGATAGTAGTAGACGGCAAGCTGTGGTACAGCATATTTGCAAGTGAGTGGCCAGACTTCTACAACCTGCCTAACCTTCTTGAGAACATCATAAATAAATATGCTGCCACTGATCCCCAATTATCGAAGTTATGTTTACAGATACTCGATGTTATCAATGATTGCCAAGAATCAATTGAGGCCACTGTGGAATCAACACCCGAGCATGAGAATATCAATTCTATAGAAATAGATGAATCATTCTATGACTTAATGGTGAGTAAACTTCATAAACGTCTGGAGGGGATCTGTATTAAACTGAATAAATACTATTTGCCGAAATTATTCGACGCCTGTGATCCTCTTATTACTAAGAAAGCCCTAAACCAACCTATAAAAGAGTATCAAGAGACCTTACTCTCTGAACGGCAGCTCGAAATCTGGGATTTATTAGAAGGCCGATCCCTCGTTGCTAAGGAACTAGGTGACAAATTGGGGTTGTCTGATTTAAACATCCGTAAACATATTCAAGAAATCAGAAAGAAGCGGGGAAAGGACTGCATTAAAACGCAACGCAGCCGTGGATACTGGCGTCCCGATGCCCCTCCTCCGGGCTATAAAGAAATTAAGACTTAATTCATAAGGAATTTAGTCATTTACATTGTCTTGATTGTAGTGTTAGAGACTCTCACGTTGAGTTTGATGCCATAAACAATAGCATATTTTATCATTTGTAGCCTTATGTCGAATTTGTTAGCTTTATTTGGCATCTTTCGTATTCGTTCAAAGTAGTTTAAGAGTTTCATTTTTGACCATCAAAAAGATTATCATCGTTTTTGAGGATTTTTTATAACTGCTCAAGTTACAGGACCACAAACGGCAGTGGCGCTCTTGCCTATGCGGTCTTTCTAGGCTTCTTATAACAATCTTTGGTCGTACAACCTTATCTTCCTTAAGGGATACGATGTCCCTTGGCCATCCCAAGACTTAATTCATTACTTCTTGACAGCGTGAGTCCCAGTGAACTCACGATAAGGGGATAGTAATAGTACGCAGTTTTCTGATAATAGTAATGTATGAAGTATTCAATTTGACTGGCTTTTTATAACTGATTTTTACGCCGCTGTTAGCAGGCAATTTGACAAATTAACAGGGCTGCAAAGGAGAAGATAAGGGGAGCCGGTAGGGCGAACCTATAGGATGATAAAGTAAAACTTTATAAAACATTAGTAGTGAAATTAAAATAAAGTTGGTCATACATAAAATAAACTTAGTCACCTCGCAAAGTAATGATCTGACCCCGAATTATGTACCAACCTCGATTAGAGAGTTATCCACGTTCTTTATCCTGCAATCCGGCAGGCGGAGCGCAGCGGAGCCTGGCGGATTGCAACTCGCCGCAAAGGCCGCAGGGGTC
>Ga0315551_10000845_pt1 | contig 23956 bp, 22 predicted proteins | sample SalMarSW160290MG_FD_203678 | JGI IMG/M metagenome (GOLD analysis project Ga0315551, IMG submission 203678) | Salt marsh sediment microbial communities from the Plum Island Ecosystem LTER, Massachusetts, United States - Salt Marsh Sediment SW1602-90 ...
TTTCTTTTGAAAAGAATATGTTTTATAAGAATTATTGTCATGTAATATAATTATCTAAAACTCTTATAAAAACTGGATAGCCCTGCCAGGATTCGAACCTGGGTCACAGCCTCCAAGGGGCCGTATACTTGACCACTATACTACAGGGCTAATAAAAAAGAAATATCAAATTAATTTATAAGGGTTTCTGATTAATGAGGTATCTTGTAACGCCCTCTTTTCTCAACTTTTTCCAGCTGCTCTAAAACTTTTTTATGTTTTTTGTAATGCTCATATCCTTGAAGAACTTTTTTGAAAAGAACCTGCCAGTGCTGGAAATGTCTTGCTTCTAACGCCTGTTTCAATAAATGAATATCAACAGCTTTGTCTTCTATCTTATGGCTTATAAAACCAAGCCCAAAATCAATGAAGAAGACTTTGTCTTTTCTAAAAATCATATTGCTTGTAGTTAAATCCCCGTGAATAATATCCTTGCTATGAAGTTTTGCGATTGATTCTCCGATTTTTTTACAAGTATCTTCCTGCCTTTTTAATGAAAACTTGTCTAAGTTGTCAGAAAGTTTTTTCCCGTCGATAAAAGGCATTTTTATTTTATCCCATTCTTGAGTTTCAATTGGTTTTGGAGAATTAATAATTTTAGATGCTTTTTCAAGAAGTTTTGTTTCTGCTTTTGTCCTTCTTTTGCGGATTATTTTGTCAAGTTCAAGATGTCTGTAAGACTTTGAAATTCTGTCTTTGATTATAAAATTATCTTTCTCATCTAAGAGGATTTTTGCCTCTGCTCCTTGTGCAAGGGTTTTCATTCTAAAACCTCCTGACCTTTTTGCCGAACTTCTTTGCGAGTTTTTGAAGCTGCTTTTGGTTCATTCCTTTAGATATATCCATATCAGTCATCCCGCTTTTCATCATTTCATTAAGCATTTTGTATTGTTTCAGCAAACTTCTGACATCACTTGTGTGGGCTCCTGCACCCTTGGCAATGCGGGAAATTCTCGAGGTTTGTTTTTCAAGAATCTCTGGATTTTCTTTTTCTTCCTGAGTCATTGATTTGATAATGTGCTCCCATTTGGCGATTTTTCCTTCTTGGTTTTCCAGGACATTTTCCGGAATTTTGTCTTTTACTTTTAAGAAGCCGGGAATCATACCTTTGATTTTTTCAAAGCCACCAAGAGTGTTCAAAGAACGGGCCTGTTCAACAACATCTTCAAGGGAGATTTTTCCTTCTTCCATCTTTTTTTGAATTTTCTCCTGGCTTTTTTCATCTGTTACAGACTTTATTTTATCAATTAATGTTTGAAGATCACCCATTCCGAGAAGTCTTGACAGAAATGTTTTAGGATTAAAAGGTTCTATGTCATTTACTTTTTCACCTGTTGTTATGAAGTACACAGGAGCTTTTGTTTCTGCACATGCTGTCAGAGCCCCGCCGCCTTTTGCTGTTGAGTCCATTCTTGTGATTATAACGCCGGAAATATCCACAGCCTGTTTGAATTCCTGAGATTGTTTTTTTGCTGCCTGACCAATGTCAGCAGGCATAATCAAAATTGTTTCAGTAGGATTGATTTTCTTGTCAAGGGCCTTTATTTCATTAATAAGAGATTTATCCAGTGTGTGGCGTCCTGCTGTGTCAGAAATAATTATGTCATAGCTTTTAAGTTTCCCGCTTTTTTCAATTTTTTCCCACACTTTTACAGGATTTTTCTCTTCTGTATCTATAAAATAATGGATTTTGTGTTTTTCAGCAAGCTGTTTTAGCTGTTCTGGAGCTGCTGGCCTGTGCGTGTCAAGTCCAACAAGAGCGACTTTGCTACCGCGCTTTGAAAAATAGTTCCCGAGTTTAGCCACAGTTGTTGTTTTACCAGCACCATATAATCCAAGAAGTATAATCCTGTTCTGTTTGCCTTTTTGCTTAATAAGTTTCAGTTGTTTGTGCTCTCCAAGAATTGCTGTTAACTCATCATGAAGAAGCTTAATTATATGCTCTTTTTTTTCCACCCCTTTTATTCTTTCATCAAGTGATGCTTTTCTGATTTTGTCAGAAAGATTTTTCACAAGAAAAACATTTACATCTGCTTCAATAAGCGCTCTTTGCAAGTCTTTTATTATAGAATCAACCAGATTTTTGTCAAGAAATATAGCATTTGCTATTTTGTCTGTTGTCTTTCTGAGTATTTCACCAAGCTTTTCAAACATAATTTATTTAGGAAAGAAAGAGTTAATAATATTTTTGGTTATTATTTTTTCAGGAATTTCACTAAGTCTTCTGTATAAAATTTATCCATAACAGTCCAAGTATCATCTATTCCTGAGAAAAATGTTGTTATTCCCTCATTATGGATAATCCCTGTAGTAAAAACCACGTTAGGAATGTACCCTTCATAAGGAAGAATATCTAGATAATCACTTCTTTTTAATAAAACTCCCGAAGTTTTGCAATCTTTCCAAGGATCTTTTTTATTTAAACTTATCAATTTTGTGTGATATTCTATCTTTTCTTCTTCAATTATTTCATGATAAGGTCCTACCCATTTATTGTTTATTTCTATTAGAGAGCTTCCTGTTCCAGTTATCTCTCCTTTTTCGGATATTATCAGTCTGTGTTCTTGACCCCAATGAACCAAATCTGGAGAATAAGATAACCAAATTCCTGGGCAGCTTATTCCAGAAAATGCGTTTGGTCTTACAAGTGCGGCATATAATTTGCTTCCCTTTTTGAATGTTGCTGTTTCAGAAGGGCTTGGAACTTTTTTAGAAAAAACCACAACATCTTTTATTCCAGTAAAGATTGGTCTTGGAGTATTATTTTTTATTACACTTTCAAATTTTTCAAAAGCTTTTGTTCTTAAAAAAGCTGTTGAAACACCAAATTCTCTATGGGGGCAAACATATGTAATTATATAATCTCCTCTTTCCATCGCAGTTATTCTTATGTCTTCTATTCCAAATCTTTCAAATTCCCAGGAAGGATATAAACAAGGATCTTGGCATCTTTTTGTTACTTCTCCTTTTTCATTTAATTTAATTAATCTTGGAAGCGAAATATGTTTTAACCGGGATACATTATTTTCTAATTTTACAGATTTTTTATCATTTTCTAATATTTTTTGTTTAGAAAGTTTGTCAAAATCAATCTCTAACTTTGAAGGCGGGTACTTATTTGGAATTTTAAAAAAAGGAAGCCAGAAGGGGTGCTCCTTACTAGGAGATTCAGCAACCCTCACTATCAATAATGTTTCAAGTCCATTTTCTGTTTTGATTTGTGTTGCACCTGGGTTAAATGTACCTATTACTTTACACTCTTTTGATAAAGGAACATAATCCTCAGGACTTACTATTATTTTACTTTCAATAGGTTTCGGTTTTTTTTCTAATTTAGAACTCTTTTTATGACAGGAATCAGAATTTTCTTCATCCATTACAGAATGTGATTTTTTTGGTTTTTAAAGATTGTTGGGGCTTATTTACAACCCCAACTCTTTCAGGAATTTTTCCTTGTTAAAAGGTTCTATTTTGCTGTATTCCTGTCCTGTGCCGAGAAAAAGAATTGGTTTTTTTGTGACATAGCCTACTGAAAGTGCAGTGCCGCCTTTTTCGTCAACATCTGCTTTTGTGAGCACAATTCCGTCGATTCCTATTGCCCAGTCAAAGCTTTTCGCCTGCTCCACAGCATCGTTTCCTGTGATGCTTTCACCAACAAAAATTTTCAAGTCAGGCTTACAGACATGGGAAATTTTTTCAACTTCTTTCAAGAGATTTTTGGCTGTGTGCATTCTTCCAGCAGTGTCTATTAAAACGACATTTATGAAATTCTTTTTTGCGTGTTGTATCGCGTCAAAGCCAACTGCAGCAGGGTCAGCGCCATATTGTTGTGATATAACTTTTGCCCCAATTCTTTCGCCGTGTTTCTCCAGCTGCTCAATTGAAGCTGCCCTGAAAGTGTCTGCAGCAGCAAGAACACAGGAAAAACCCTTTTTACTAAGGAATGATGCAATCTTAGCAATAGTTGTCGTTTTTCCAGAGCCATTAATTCCCACAAAAAGAATTACAAAAGGCTCTTTTGCCTGGTCAGCTGTTTTTTCCTCTATTTTCTCTCTTATATCAAAAGGCTCAATAAGTATTTTTCCAATTATTTTTTTCAGAGCATCTTTTATTTCAGACTCAATTTCTTTTTTCAAAAGCTCTTTTCCAAGTATTTCCTCCTTAAGTTCTTCAATAATTTTATCAGCTACCTCAAAAGCAACATTATTCTCAAGCAGCAACATCCGCAGCTCTTCTCCATAAAGCTCAAATTCTTTTTCAGAGATTTTTATTTTGCTTATTTTCGAACTTATCTTTGAGAAAAATCCCTCTTTTTGAATTTCCTGGATCTTTTCCAGATCAGGCTCGTATTTTTTCATACCTGCATTAAACTTCATAGGCGTGGGAATTTCCTGAATCTCTTCTTCCTGTTTTTCCTCCTTTTTCTCCTTAGAGATTTTTTTTGCCCAGTTTTTGAGTTTGTCTTTGAGTTTTGAGAACATAAATTAAGAAATAAATTAATAGTTATTAAGGTTATGGTTGATTGTAATAATCTTTATATATTTTGGTTATGATTCGTTTTTATGGGTATAGAAAAAATTGAATTTGATAAAGATGATATTGGTAGGCGAAGAGCAATAGCAGATAATGTTGGGGGAATAGTTTTATTAGAAGATGAGGATGAAGGGTTTTTATTTGGGAAAATTGATTCATTAGATGACCCATATGGTTATAAGTTTTTGCAGGAGTCTAAATCTGAAAAAAAATCTTTTCATCTTATGTATCATGACCTTTTGGATTTATATACTATCAATCCAACTCAATAATCTTCTGTTATACAAATTTTTATAAAATCGAATGTATTCCCATAACCATGAAAGGGATATTGGTTATTCTTGATGGGATTGGAGATTTGCCTAACAGGCAGCTTGAAGGAAAAACGCCATTAGAGGCTGCAGAAACGCCTAATCTTGATTTTTTAGCTGCAAGAGGTGAGATGGGTTACATGTATCCTGTGAAGCCAGGATTTATTCCAGAGTCAGATGAGGCAATTATTTCTCTCTTTGGAAATGATTTGATTGACAGCACAAGAGGGCAGCTTGAGGCCAGAGGTACAGATATAAAAATTACCAGAGGAGATTTGGCTTTGAGGGTTAATTTTGCAGCAATTGATTCTTTAAAAGAAGGAAACATAATTGACAGAAGAGCGGGCCGCACTTTAACAACAGCAGAAGCAAAGATTCTGGCCAAAGAAATTAACAAAATAAAACTTCCTTGCAAATTTGTTTTCAAGCCGACAATTCAGCACCGTGCTGTTTTGGTTTTAAGAGGCGGATTTTCAGATAATGTCTCTGATAATGATTCTACTTATTCAAAAGGACAGGCAAAAGAAGCAGAAAAAATAGGCGTGTTTAAGGCTTTGGATGACGAGGATAATACCCAGTATACTGTGAACATTCTTAATGAGTTTACTGAAAAAGTTTTTGAAGTTCTTGACTCGCATCCTTTAAATAAAGCCAGAAGGAAAAAAGGTCTGGCGCCTGCAAATTTTCTTCTTATGAGAGGAGCAGGCATTGAGCCTCCCAAATTAAAGTTCTACAGGAAATGGCTCTCTGTTGCATATATGCCCCTTGAAATTGGTTTTTCGAGAGTTAGTGGAATGAAGGTTTTCTCATTTGATTATCCTAATTTAAAAAATTTAGACTCATATAAAAATCTTCGTGAAGGTCTTAAAAAAGCATGCAATTTTTCAAATAGTGTTTTAAAAAAGAATTATAAAAATACTGATTATGCTTATATTCACATTAAAGAAACAGACTTGCCAGGGCATGACAACAAACCTATTGAGAAAAAATTAATGATAGAATACATAGACAAAACTCTTTTCAGATTTTTGAAAGATTTTGCCCCTCCAAAGAAAATAAAGGTTGTTGTGACTGCAGACCATTCAACTCCTTGTAAACTTAAAGCACATTCTGCTGACCCTGTGCCTGTGTTGTTTTATAATGACAAGCCTCCGAGAAAAAGTAAAATTGTTTCCTTTTTCAAAACGGCAAACAAAAAAATCCCCTTTTATTCCAAGAAAAATACTGAAAATCCTGAAGAGAAGAAGGTGAGATTTTGTGAAAAAAATGCGAGAAAAGGAAGTCTAGGGGGAATGATGGGAAATGAACTCTTTGATAAAGTTGGATTTTTAAGATAAGCAGATTTTTGCTACTTTCCAGATATTTGTTATTTTTGAGAATAGCAATTATTAAAAATCTTTGATGATTTGGACTATAAGATGATAACATACAATGACTTATATGAGGCAGCAAGAAAAGAGCGTTATTCTGATAATCTCCAGTCTCTGCCTAAAAATTTTATCGAAGAGGTCTCAGAATATCTCAAGGAGAAAAAACAGCTGTCTCTAAAAGAGGATGATCTTTTTTCAGATATGATTACAAAGACAAAAAAACAGCTGGAAAATGCAGTAACTCTTTTCAAGGAGATGATAATCAGGAGAAAGAAAAAAATACTCAATCTCGTTCTTATTGCAGCAGAAACAGGGATTTCAAAACAGGATTTTGATAATATGTTTCTTTTTGAGAAAGCACTTTTTGAAGATTTGATGAAAAGCATAGAGAATTCTGATAAAAAGCTTAATGAGTTGTTAAATGGAAAAAGAAAGGAATTTAAAAATGAACTGGTTATGTTTAAAGCAGATGTCGGAGAACTTTTGGATGTGGAAGGCAGAAAAATAGGTCCGTTTGAAAAAGGGCAGATTGCAAACATCCCAAAAGAAGTTGCAAAAATTCTTGTTTCTGATGGGAAAGCAGGAGTTATTGAGAAGTAAAGTTTATTAATGGAGACTGTTTTCTTTAATCATGTCAACAAGCAGATTAATTGTTGGGGGGTTTATGTCTGTTTTTGGATTGTGGCTTATACTTTTTGTAGGGTTTATAGACGGGCCTGGAGTTGATTTTGTAGGGATATTTGCTGGTTTGATTTTCTTGGCTTTTGGGGTTATAATTCTTTTTAATAAAAAAGAGGATGAAATTGAAGCCAGAGTGGATTTTGCTCCTAGGAAAACTAAAAGTTTAAATAAAAAGAAAAGTAAAAAATAATATGGAGCGTAAAATAATTGTTACAACTGCGAATGAAATTCCTGGAAAAAAAGTTGTTAAGGTTTTAGGAGTTGTTAAAGGGAATACTGTCCGTGCAAGAAATATTGGGAGAGATATTGGTGCTGGTTTGAAAAATTTGATTGGAGGCGAGATTAAAACTTATACTGAGATGACAGTTCATTCCAGAGACGAGGCTTTTAACAGAATGGTTAATGATGCAGTCAGGCTTGGAGCAGACGCAATTATTGGGATGAGATTCACAACATCCATGATAATGCAGGGTGCAAGTGAAATGCTGGCTTATGGAACTGCTGTTAAGTTGAAGTAATCTTAATAGTAAGCCTGTGGAGGGATTTGAACCCCCGACCTACGCATTACAGGTGCGTCGCTCTGCCACTGAGCTACACAGGCATGTTTTAGAAAGAATAAGTTAATTTAAAAGAGTTTTGTCGGATTTTATTTTTTGTCTGTCTTTTCTTTGTCCTTAAATTTTTCAATTTTTAGGGCACGGATTTCACATAATGAAAGAGGATAAATTTTTTTGAGTTTTAAACTAAGAGGTTTTTGAATTTTATTTTTCATAACTTCATCAAACAAAATCTCTGTGTTTTTTCCTTTTACATAATCTGTTAATTCTTCTTTAGCCTTGTCCCTCAAAGCTTTTCTTACAGCACGCGAAACTTTTTTTCTTGTAATGAGAAATGGTTTTATTCTTAACACAGCATTTTTACACTCAGCTGAAAAAGAATCCTCAACATAATTTGTTCCTTTCCTTATCATTCTTCTTAAAAAGTAAGGCATTATTTTTAGTTCACGGGGTTCTGCAACTGCTTTGCCGTCTTTAACACTTACTTTCAATTTTAAGATTATACTCTTGCCTCTGAAAAGTCTTGTTGAATCATAAACAATTATTCTTCCGTTTAAATCTTCAATATTATAGCCATACAACTGAGTTTCTTTATTTATAATTGGCATGCTAACATCAAAAAACTTTTTTCTTTTTTTTGCCTGTGCCATTTTTATTTTTTTTGTTTTACTCCTGAATTACTTTCCCTGTTCTTTTATTTCTTCTTCCAGCACGATATTTTGATTTACCACATTCAGTGCAGGTGTACATTATATTTGTTTTTTTAGTTGTTTTTGTTTTACGCTTGAATTTTGAGACAGGAGGTTTAGAACCCCATTTTCCTTTGTTTCCTATCCCTTTTCCGAGGCCTCTTTTCTTTGCTCTTGTGATGCTTCCTCTTGTAAGGGTTCCTCTCCTGAAACCTGTTCCAACTATCTTTATTTTTTGCTTTGTTTTTTTATTGCAATAAGGGCAAAATCTGTTTGTTGTCTTTGGGAGTTTCATTCTGAAAAAAGAGAAAGTGAGTTTTTAAAGCTTGTTGATTTTTTCTTGTTTTTAGGTAATTTTTCCAAAATGGCCCCGGCAGGAATCGAACCTGCGATCTTTTCCACGTCAAGGAAACGTCATAGCCACTAGACCACGAGGCCTACTAAAAAATTTATTTTAAAATATTTAAATATAATGTTTCTAATTTTCCAATTAAGCATAATAGTTTTTTTCTTTATTTTCTGATTTAACTTTCTACCCTTTTTGCCAGATATTTTAATTTTTATCAATAAATTTATATATATGGATTTCATTTTTTCCATATGGTGTTTAAGAGGGGGGCTGATGCTGATTCAGGAGGAGATTCCCGGAAATTTTTTCAGGAATTTTTACCAAATAAAAGTGCGCAGGTAACTATTTTTATTATAATTGCAATACTCTTAGTTGCAGCAGTTCTGCTCTTCTTTTTTTTCAAACCTTCTGCAGTTGAAGTGAAGGTTCCTGCATATGCTGAGCCAGTTTATACGAGTTTTTTATCATGTGTTGAAGATTCTGCGCTGACAGGAGCAAGAGTTTTAGAAAGTCAGGCAGGGTATATTTATCTGCCAGAGTTTGAGCCAGGCTCCCAATATATGCCTTTTTCCTCGCAGTTGAATTTTTTGGGAAATCCTGCTCCTTACTGGTTTTACGTTTCAGGAAATAACATAATGAAAGAACAAGTGCCTACAAAAAAGCTTATGGAGGTCCAGCTTGGCAGTTTTATTGAAGATAAAATAGCAGATTGTAACTATGATGATTATTATGAGCAGGATTTTGAAATTTCGTGGGAAGAGCCAACTTCAAAGGTTACAATAGATGATGACAGGATTGGAGTTGAGCTGAACACAGATTTGAATATTGTTTTGGGAAATGAAAGTGTTGTTGTGCGGAATCATAAGGTTGTGGTTAATTCAAGGCTTGGCTCTTTGTATGATTCTGCAGTAAAAATTTTTGACAAGGAGCAGAAAGAATTGTTTTTGGAAGATTATACTATGGATATTTTATGGAATTATGCTCCTGTTGACGGCACAGAGATTAACTGCAGCCCTCTTATATGGGACGCAAACGAAGTTTTTGATGAATTGCAGGAAGCGATTGAAGCCAATACCCAGGCATTGACGAACCAGCGTCAGACAGCAACAGATGATTATTTTTTTGTCGAACTTCCTGTGAAAGAAGAAGTCCGCTTTCTCAATTCCCAATCATGGCCTCATAGCTTTGAGGTTACGCCATCAGAAGGAAATTTTTTAATCTCAAGTCCTGTTGGGATTCAGCAGGGGTTAGGAGTTCTTGGTTTTTGTTATGTTCCTTATCATTATGTTTATGATATGAAATTCCCTGTTATGGTTCAGGTTCAGTCAGGAGATGAAATCTTTCAGTTTCCTATAGCAGTTATTATTCAGGGAAATAATCCCAGAGAACCATTAGACGGCGAAGCTTCTTCTGGCGCTGTTTCAGAGCTTTGTAAATATAAAAATACAGAAATTCAGGTTAATGTAAAGGACAGAGAAGGAAATCCTGTAAAAGCAGATATTTCTTTTGAGTGCTTTGCAAATAGTTGTTTTATAGGAAAGACCTCTGAGCAAGGAAGTATTGTTGAGGACTTCCCTCAATGTGTGAATGGTTTTGTTTCAGCCAGGTCAGGTGGATTTAAAGAATCAAGATATTTGCTTTCAACTGTTCTCCCTGGAAGTGTTGATATTATAATGGAAAAACTTCATAACAAAGAGATTCAGCTGAAGCTTGACGGAATTAGTTACAATGAGGATGCAATAATCTATTTTGTCTCAGATGAATCAACAAAGACTGTTATTTATCCTGAACAGAGAACTGTTGAGCTTGCTGAAGGGCAGTATGAGATTCAGATTTATATTTTCGATGACACAGAAATTAATATAGGGGAAATGGTAACAGAACAGTGTGTTGAAGTTCCAAAGTCCGGAGTGCTTGGGCTCTTTGGAATGAAAAATGAAAGATGTTTTGATATCGAGGTTCCTGAGCAGATAATTTCTCAGGCATTGGCTGGCGGTGGAACTCAAAATTATTTTGTTTTAGAATCAGAACTGAGAAACTTAGGAGTTATTGAAATAAATGCGGAAAGCCTGCCTGTACCTGAAAAAATTGAACAGCTTCAGACAAACTACATGCTCTTTGAAACTAAAGGACTTGATGTAATCTTTAAATAAAATGAAAAAACAAATTAAGAATAGAAAAAAGATTGTTTTACTAGTCTCTCTCTTATTTCTTAGCATAATTTTCTCCTTGGTTAACTTTGTTTCAGCAGGGTCTTTTTCAAGGTCTTTTGTGGGATACTCGCCATATACAGAAGTCAAGGGGTCTTTTGGTGATGTTAGCTTCCCTTTTGACAGCTATGGAAATTTTGACAGGAGCCTGTGTGAGGCTGGGCAGGATTTTATTCTTTATGTTTCACCTCTTGGATGCACTCCTCCTGTTGTGAGAAGTGACTTACTTGAAGAACAAAATTCTCCTGTTTTTTGCCCTATCACTGCAACACAGCTAAATCCATTGATAAGTGTCGAGGCAATAGACAGAATGTCTTTTGAAGGAGAAGTGCCAGCAGAAGTTTCAGGGGTCGGATATTACCCTGCCCGTGCTGCGCTTGGAAAAGCTGGCTTTCAGCTGAATCAGCCAATAATGAATGAAATTGGATATGCTGTTATTGTTTTGAAGCAACAGAAAAATGAATCTGCAATGCCTGATTTTGTTGAGGGAAATCTTACAGCCAGAATTAGTTATGACATCAAGAATGCTTTTGGTCTTGGGCAGGCGACATTTTATCTTCCTCAGATGAATGATGAGGAGTGGAACCAGAATTTCAAGGAGTATAGTTTTTGGCAGGGAAGAGGATATCTAAGAGCAGAATCAATTGACTATGATGGTGCTGTTATTTCAATTTATTCTGGAAGAGAAACTTATAGCACTGCAACAACAGACAAAAGAGTCTTGACAAAAGAGACTCTTGGGGCTGGAGAAACATCAAGAGAGATACTTATGCCTGGTTTTGACTATTGTATGGGTGGTCTTCAGTTAAAGCTTGAGGGATTGGAAAATCCTGATACAACTGTAAGACTTAATATTAATGGAGATTATCTTGAATTGCAGGAAGGAGAGAGGTTCATAGAAAATAAATGCCAAGTAATGCCAAAAAGTATAGAAAAAAGAGGAATTGTTCAGCAGGCAACAATAAGATGCAGAGATGATATAAAAGGAAATGTTAACCTTCCTTTGAGAATAAATCCGAAAATAATTCTTAGTATCGGCGGTGTTAATAGTAGTTATAGCGCAGGTGATAAATTATTTGAGACTAAAAATGGAGAAAAAAGTGTTTATCTTGTATATGTGACAACAAAGGGCGAGACAAAAATGCAGGAAGATTTGACAATTGCCCTTGTTGAGATGCCTGGAGTTAAAGAAAAATTATCTGATGAAGAGCTGAGCGATTTTTCAGGTTTTTTTAACAGAGCTCCTAAAGGAGATATAAGTGTGGTAGATGTTCTTAGGGCCTCTCTTACTTCATTTGAAACAGCTGGAAAATGGGTTGTTAGCGGAGAGTCTTTTAGGATTATTTCTTACCCTGATAAAATAAAAGACATTTTTGGAAATTTGCAAAAAGATATTTCTGGAAAAGAAGTAAAAATTGTTGGTTTTGCAGATGCAACAGATGTAAAACTTTCAGAAATATTCGGACAAGAGGAGTCTTCTTCTGAGCTTAAAGAATATTATGAGAAAGCTGTTTCTGATTATGATGATGTTATAGAAAGCCATGTTGGTGAGACATATCCTCCTGAAATTAAGAGAGAGCCGCTTGACCAGCAGGCATTATATGAAAAAATAGATCTCGTATGGAAAGCAAATCAAAAAGAAACAGCAATAAAATTATGTAAAGAGTATGAAGAAAAATATCCTGATTTTGCTCCTCCCAGTGTTTGTAATCAAGCATACAAATATTCAAGCTCTGACATTGACTCAGAAAGTGTTGAGATAAATGGAAGAGTTTATTCTATTATGATTGATGGAGTTAAGGAACCAACTTTTGATGATTTTGGGGCAGTGATTTCTGTCAGAACTCCTGAAGGAAACACTATTTTTTATGATTTGAGAAAAGAGGATTTAATCTATCTTGGTACTGGTTATTCATATGATGCAGGGAATTCTTCTCCTATTTATTATAAATATTCTGATGAAAGTTGGCAATGGTCTCCTGATAAAACCTATTGGATGAGTGTTGATACCACTAAAGTTAGTGGGGGGGAGTTTAATGGAAGAGAGCCTGTTCAAAAACAAAAAGAAATAATAAATTATCTTAATAAAAATAAGTCTTCTTTACAGGATGGAGAAATATATCTCTTAGAAATAGGTGCAAAAATTGAAAAAATAGGCGCCTTTATTCAGCTTCTTGATGTTGATAAAAATCCTTCTGGGGAAGATTCTGTGAAGATAGGGACTAATATGAGGGAAGGAGTGGTTGAAGGGGTTAAAAGACTCATGATAGGAGAAGCAATAACAATAACTTTGAAAGAGGGATTTCCTGATTCGCGCGCAGGCTATGTCTTCTCACTTCAACAAGTTAATCTTCAAAAAGTTGCAAAAGTTTCTGTTGTGGCTGATATTAATCGTCAGGAAACAGAGGCAACATTTCCATTTAAAATTGGAATTGAGAAAAGAGCAATACAACTTTCCCCGGAGAAGACAGAAGAAAGAATTGAAAAACTTAACAAAACAGTAGAGCAGTGGAGAAATATCAATGATAAGCTTGGCAGTGTTGTCCGTGCTGGGAAGGCAGCTTGTTTTGCGACAGGAACAGCTCTTGTGGTAAAAAACTTTTTCGCAAATCTTGGAGGCGAGGGAACTGCAAGGCAAATTGTTATGAGAGGGTCTGGCGGCTGGTTTGATCAATGTGAAAAAATGGTCAACACTGGAGAATTCGTCGGAACAGTTGATGAATGCTTATCTGAACCTGAACATAATAAGGAAATAGAGGATGCAGTTGATGAAACTGCCAGCGAAATAGAAAGAATAAACAAAATTTTTAGCGAGGAAATTCCTGAATGCCAGGGTACTGGCGGATTTTTAGGGGAAAAAGTCGTGAATACAGATGCATGTCTGGAGAAATATCTTGAGAAGCAGAAGCCAAGCATTGAAGGGAATATTCAGCAAGCAGGATTGACTAACGTTTTTGTGGAAGGAAAAAAAGTGCCTATTTCTAGTATTCTTGGTAATGTAACTTTTGATAATATTATTATTACACAGGCAAGGGATATTGAGCTTTATTCTTCTCTCTTGAATTCAGAGGACCAAAGAACAAGAGAGATAGCAGAAGCTCAGTTGAACAATATTTTTAGTGATGTGTGGATTAACTCAAGAGAAGGAGTTGAGAGATCTATTTTTGCAGACAAATATGGTGCCGGCAACGCAGCAACAATAATTTCTTTAGGAAGAGGGCTTCAACCAATTCCTGCAACAGAGATAACAACTTTGGGTAAACTGAATATCAAAACAGACATAGCTAAAAATACTCCTGCCTATTTAGTGCATGACAGAGATGAGAAAATTGATTATCTCCTTATTTTAGATGATACTAATGCTATTAGAGAGACTTACCGCATAAATGCAGACAGAACTATAACAAGAATGAAAACAGAAGAAAATGAGCTGAATCCTTTAGGACTTACAATTAAAAAATTTGATGCGAATACATACAAAAATAAATGCCCAAATTGTGAAGTAAGATATTATCAAACAGGGGCTTATGAAGGATTGCCTGCGATTGTTCCTTTTGATGTGGAAGATGGATGGTATGCAGCTATTAAACCTGTTTTACCTTTGGGAGGTGGGCAGGCTTTACAGCCTTATGATGATTCTGGCAGAGTAACTAATTTTTACCTTTGTAATGTTGGCTCTGACGGACGCGAGGACTTCTTTAGGCTTATTAATTTTGGAGGGGTTGATGATGTCTGCAGGCTTGTCAATCTTGGAACAGGCCAGTCTTATGACCAGTTTCCAGGAATTTCATCTGCAGAAGCTCGGCAGAAAATAAATGACGCTCAAGTGGCATTCAGGGCAGCATCATCTGCTTATCGTTCAGAAATTAAGAAAGGAGATTTTGTTAATATTATGGGGAAAAAAATAAAAGTCGGAGAAGCAGCAGTTGGCACACCAGAAATTCAATGCCAGGACTTTATGTCCCCAAGTGAGTGTAATATTTTATTTAATATTTGTGACCCTTTCATTTGCCCAAGCTCAAGGTGCGATTTAGGAGGAACATATCCTGTTGATAATGTAATTCAGTCAGGTGTTATTGGAAGCGTAGTTTTGTGTCTGCCAAACTTTCCTGAAGTTAAAGTGCCTGTCTGTCTTTCAGGAGTTTATGCAGGAATTGACGGATATCTGAATATTCTTGAAGAGTATCAGGAATGTCTGCAGACAAGTCTTGATACAGGTCAGCAGGTTGGAGTCTGTGACACACTGCACTCTATTTATATATGTGACTTTTTCTGGAGGCAGAGCTTGCCTGCAGTGAAATATGCACTTCCTGAAGTGATAAGTTCTCTTCTTGGAAAAAATGTTCGTGGAGGGGGGGAGTATCTTAGTGTGCAAGATTCATTTGACAGAGCATCAGACTCTGTAAACTTCTTCACGCAGTATTACGCAGCAGATTCCTTTAAAGCATTCCAGGCAAGGTCTATTGAAGGGGTTGGAACAGAAGTCTGCAGAAACTGGCTCTCAGTTCCAGGAATGGATGCTGGAAAACTTTTTGATGCGTTAATCGCCCCGGATTCTCCATCCCAGTTTTTAGGATGGTTTGATGAAATACCTTACACAACAGCAAAAGAGCCTCCTATTTCACATTATAAAGTGTTTTATCACATTTATGCGGGTCAGGACTTTACTGCCCAGTATGAAGTTTATTTAAGAGGAGATTCAACCACACTGACTTTAGGAGCTTCTGAGAGAAGACTTGTTGGTAAAGGCTTTATCGAAGCCGGAGAAAGAGTTCAGGAGACAGAGGACTTTACAGCTCCATCTGGCTATAAAAAGATGTGTATCCTTGTAAACAATCAAGAGGAGTGTGGTTTTAAGCAGGTTTCTACTGATTTTGCTGTTCAGTATTTATCAGATAAGTTTGCAGCAGATGAAGCCTCCAGGACAGACATAACAACAGAACAATCCTGCATCTCTGGAAATCCAAATATTCTTAGCTTGGTAAGTCCTAATATTCAGGCAGGTGTTGAAGAGATAGCTAATCCTGAAATTTATAACAGAGGAATTACAAGAGTTTGCTCAACAGATAATCCTGGTTTAAGCACTGACCCTAACGCAGCAACAGAAAATGCAAGGTGGCAAGAAGTAGGTTATTGCGACACGCCTAATATAAAATGCTGGCTTGATACAAAAAGTGTTAAAGATGCTGTGGAAATAACGACAATTGAAGAAGAGGCTTTAGGAGAGGTTGAAGAAAATTGGCTTAATGTCTTAAAAGAAGATATGGACCTTATTGAAAATTTTGATGAATTTGTTGGTGAGCTTGAAAATATGAAAAATGAAGGAAAGTACAAAGAAGTGATAACCAAAATCAATGAAAACTTTGACAGGGTTTTTTTCAGTTATGAGAAAGGATATCTGACTTTAATAAGAGCAAATGCCTTTTCCACACTTGCTAAAGGAATTTTCAATGATAACATCGTGGGCGGAGAAACAGATACAAATGAAAAAGAGCACACTAATAAATCAACAGATTCTGATGAAAAAGAAACTGAAGAATCTTCAGTAAAAGTAAGAAGTTGTAAAGAATGTAGTCGTCTTGGAATTAAGTTTTTAGGATGTACACAAAGTAGTTGTGAGGAAATAGATGCAGAAAGGAAAAAACAAGGATTAACAGGTTGTGAATTTATTCCAGGAGAGGGTTTATTTAAAACAAACCAATGTATCCAGAAATCTTTAGAGTGCTCAACCACAAAAGAATGCCAGAAAGTTTTGGGAAATGAAATAATAAAGATAGCAAGAGAAATAAAGCAAGAAAGAGGAATCAGCGATATGTCTGTCAAAGAAGATACAGGCGTGAAAAATTTTGAATGCCTGGTTTTAATGGTTGCAATGACTGAAAGTACTATCCAGTATTGTTCTCCAATTCAGCAAGATGGAAATCCTCTGTATTGTGATAGTACAAAGGAAGGTGAGTCTGACGGACTTTTGAAAGGTGATGACTTTAGAAGTATAGGTGTAATGCAAATAAATATTGATGCACATAGCGACGCTTTCCCTGAATCCTATCATTTTGAAGGAAATGTGGAGTATGGAGCTAATCTACTGACAGACTATTATAATTCTTTCAAAGATGGAAAAAAGTTTTTTCCAACAGACACTTTTTATAAGGGATGGGCTGCTGCTTTAAGAGCTTATAATGGCTGGGGACCTGGAGGAAATAATAGATATGTAGAAGATGTATTAGGCACAAGCCGAGACAAAGTTGTTCAGCTTTTCCCTGATGTTTGCGGGAGCTAAAAAGTTCTTCAGAAGATGCGGGAGATAGGATTCGAACCTATGTAGGCACTAAGCCATCAGGTTTCTCCGAAGCTCGCTCGCGTTATTGTAGGATAAATTTGTCCTTCGCGAACCTCCTCGCCTAAGCCTGACCCGTTTGACCGCTCCGGCACTCCCGCTCAAATATTAATTGTTTTTCTCAATATAAAAAGTTTAGCCTTTGCGACGACGAAAGATATTTAAATAAGAATCCTTTGTTTTAAATATGTCAGGTAAGTTTGGAGTAATTGGATTTATTGTGCACCTTTTATTTGGACTTTATTTAATAAACTCATCTTTTAATTTTATTTCTATGCCAGATTTTATTCAATCAGTTGATAAATGGATTGTTTTGATAGCAGGAGTTTTTGTTATTATAGGGGGGATTAATTATCTAAGAGCTGGTAGGTCTCCTCCTAAGTTTTAATCTCACTTTCTTAATTTATTTCTTTGCCTTGGTTTCTGCTTCCTTCTGCTTTATTTTATCTTCAAGATTGAGTCTTTCTATAAGTTCTTTGTATCTATTACGAATTGTAACTTCAGTTATTCCGGCAATGTCTGCCACTTCTCTCTGTGTTTTTTTCTCGTCGTTCATTAAAGCTGCTACATAAAGTGCTGCTGCCGCAATCCCTGCAGGACCTCTTCCTGACGTAAGCTCAACTTCTTCTGCTCTCTTCAAAACTTTTAATGCATCGTTTTGTGTTCTCGGCGATAACTTGAGAACAGATGAAAATCTTGAAATATAATCTTTTGGAGAACTTTGCTTTACTTTAATTCCTAACTTTCTTATAATGAATCTATAGGTTCTTCCGATTTCTTTTCTCTCTACGTCTGAAGCTGTTGCCATCTCATCAAGAGTCCTTGGAATACTGTAGCTTCTGCAGGCTGCGTAAAGACATGCAGCTATAACTGATTCCATACTCCTCCCACGCACTAATCCCCTTTGAACAACATAATTATAAATTCTTGCTGCATCGTCTCTTACAACGTTAGGAAGATTCAGGTAAGAAGCAATAACCCTTAACTCAGCCATAGCAAGTCTCAAGTTACGTTCAATAGAGGTTGAGACACGCTCCTGCCATTTTTTCAGCCTTAGGAATTTACGTGTATGTTTTGGTTTTAGCCTGTATATATCTGAGATTTCCCCAACATTTGTGGTAAGCCCTTTGTCAAATTTCTGGATGCTTGTTGGCGCTCCTCCCCGCCCCTTTTTTTCGCTTTTATCAAATTTTCCCTGATGATCAATACCCGTATCAACCATCTTTTCCTCTATAACAAGACCACAGTCATTGCATATAATTTCTCCAAGGTAAGGATCATAAGTAAGGTTGATACTTCCACACTCAGGACATTTTTTTATAAAAGTCATTTTGCAAATTAGTAAGATTTTGTCAGATGTATAATTTGAAATTTTGTTACTGAAAGGTTAAATAGTAACCTTTATAAGTGATTTATGCACAAGATTTTTAAACTTTTCCTCTTTATAAATTCTTCGGTTTTTATAGACGAGCTTTCTCTTTTCTTTACAAAATTTTAGATTTAATAATTATAGAATTATGGAAATTACTTTTCATTCACCAAAACACCGTTTGCTACACCTTCCTGGCTTGGTCTGTTTGTAATTCTAACTTTGCCAAGTTCTGTTTCAACAATTGTACCTTTTGTAACAATATTTTGCCTTGCAAGGAATCTGTTTGAAGGGGTTGCAACTACATTTTTTATCTCAAGTTTTCTGTTTTTATTGTCCGTTTTTACATTTACATATTTCATTTTTAAAAGAAATGATTTCTTATTCCCCCCTCTGACTCTTGTTGCTTTCCTTTTTTCTTCCCCAAGTTTTACAGTTCTTTTTTTCCCTGGCATCTCATAAAACTTTTTCTTCCTTCCTTTTTTGTATCTTCCGCCTGTAGTTTTCCTTCCTCTTCGCATAATATGGAATTTTATTTTTTGTTTATAAACTTTCTGTTTGAATTTTGAATTAGCTTTTTTCTGGCAGTGAGGATAACCAAAGGATTTATAAATAAATTAAACAAATAGAGAATATAAATATTCCATAATTTGGAGTTAAGATGGTTAACGGAATTGAGCGTCCACTAGATCTTTTGAATAATTCAAAAGGGAAAGAAGTTCTTGTGCATCTAAAAGGAGACAAGCAGTTTGTAGGAACACTTTTAGCTTTTGACATTCATATAAATCTTGTCCTCGACAATATAAAGGAGATAAAAGATGGCGAGATAAAAAGAAATCTTGGTCTGACTTTTTTGAGAGGAGACACAATTATATTTATTTCTCCTGCTTCAACAGCTCTGAAAAAAGAGTAATTAGAAATTACAATAATTATTATAAATCTTCTTCTTATTTTTTACTCATGGATGAATTTTATATGTTAGAAGCTATTAAAGAAGCAGAACTTGCTTTTCAAAGAGGAGATTATCCTATTGGGGCAATTATTGTTTTAGGTGAGGCAATTGTCTCTAGGGATGGAAATAGGATTAATTCCGGAAATAGTCTTCTTTCTCATGCTGAATTAAATACATTGAATAATCTTTCAAAAGGTTTTATTAAAGAAAACAAAGGTAGACTGTCTCTTTATACTACTTATGAACCTTGTCCAATGTGTTTTGGAGCAATTGTCCAGTCTTATATAAAAAAATTAGTTTATGGTATCAATTTAGATAAAAGCGGAGCAACTTCTCTTAAAGACAATCTTCCTGAATTTTATAATCTTTCGAAGAGAGGAGATGTAGAAATTATTAGCGGTGTTTTAGAAGATAAATGTAGAGAAGTTTTTATGAAAAGTGATTATGCAAAAGAATTAGTTAAAAAAGGCCGAATTAATAACTTATAAAAACCATTTTAACTTCTGTCTTTCATGACAGAAAAAATAAAACTGACTTTTCTTGGGACAAGTGGTGCTATCCCCAGCGCAGAGAGAAATCATACTTCAATTTTGTTGACGTATAAAGGAGAAAATATTCTTTTAGATTGTGGCGAAGGAACTCAGAGACAATTTAGGAAAGCAAGATTAAATCCAAATAAAATAACGAGAATTCTAATAACCCATTGGCATGGGGATCATGTACTTGGGATTCCAGGATTGCTTCAGACCTTGTCTTTTAGTAATTACAGAAAAACTCTTTACATTTATGGGCCAAGAGGGACAAAAAAATTTATGAAAGAATTAATGAAGGCATTTGTTTTTAGCGGGAAATTAAAAATGCATATAGAAGAAGTTTCTGGCAAGTTTTTTGAGACTAAGGATTTTTGTCTTGAGTCAAAAAAGATGATTCATGGAGTTCCTTGCCATGCTTACACTTTTGTTGAAAAAGGAAAAATAAAAATAAATAAGAAAAAATTAAAAAAAACAAAACTTTGTGGACCAATTCTTAAGAAACTAAAAGAAGGAAGAAATATTACTTATAATGGAAAAAAATATTCTGCTAAGAATTTAACTTTTGAAGAAGACGGAAGAAAGATTTCTTTTGTATTTGATACTTCTTTTAATAAAAATATTACTCCTTTTGTAAGAAATTCTAGCTTACTAGTTTGTGAATCGACTTTTGGTCCGGAGTTTAAGGAAAAAGCAGCTCAATATAAACATCTTACAGTAAAACAGGCTGCTGAAATAGCTAAGAAATCAAAATCAAGAAAACTTGTCCTTACGCATATTAGTTCCAGGTATAGCAAAAATCCAAAGAAGATTTTGAATGCTGCGAAGAAAATTTTCAAGAATTCTGTTTTGGTTAAGGATTTGGATGTTGTGGAAATCAAATAAACAAAATCTTTTAAATAGTTGTTCTACTAATATTTTATAGGCCCCTGTAGCTCAGCCTGGATAGAGCGACTGCCTTCTAAGTGAAGGGAGATACTTCCCATTCCTCTTCTCGAGGAAAAGAGGAAAGCAGTAGGCCGCAGGTTCAAATCCTGTCGGGGGCATGCACACTGAAATCAAAGATTTCGTGAGCTCCAATTTCCAGAGAAATTGTTGCGGGGATGGCGAAGTGGTTAACGCGCTCGGTTGCAGCCCGAGTATTCCTGGGTTCGAATCCCAGTCCTCGCTTAACAGAATTTAACTCGATTAATTTCTAAAATTCTACAATTCTAAAAATAAAATTAAAATAAAACATATATTTTCATTTTGAGAAACTTTTTTAAAGTGAATTTTCTTTAATGCTTTATGAGAAAAGAGGTCTCTGTGGTTTTAGTGATTGCATTATTGGCAGCATTAGTTGTTGTTTTTTATTATACTGGCGGCAGATCGACAGGATATGCTGTTTTTGGAGATTATACTAATGAAACTGATTGTGAATCTGCAGGTTATACTTGGGAAATTTTGACTAATGGAACTTCCTGTGTCAATGAAACTGTTGCTGTCAATGTGACTATTGACTGTGAACCCTGTTCTCAATATGAGAATCAAACGAATGAGAATAACGAGACTGTAGAAGTTTGTGCTTCATGGACTCAATGTACAAATGAAACTACCGAAGTTCAGGAGGTCTGTGAAGATATAGTTGTTGGAGGTCAATGTATTGGAGATGTTTGTGATGATGACCATTTAGATTTATGTTTAGATGAAACTAATTGTACTGATTCCGAGGGTTATTGGTATAATGATACATGCAATGCAGAAGAAGAGCCCTCTTGTAGCAATGATATGAGTTTATGTCTTAATGAAACTGATTGTGATGAAATAGGTGGTGGTTACTGGTATGATAGTGTTTGTAATGAAGATGAAGAGGAAGAAGAAACTTCTAGCGAAGAGAAAGAGGAAGAAAAACCCGCTCCAGAATCTAAAAAAATAATTATACCAAAAACATCATTAAGTGTTTCAGAAATATCCAATCTTTCTTTAAACCCAGGGTCTTCTCAGGATGTTAAATTGATTGTGAAGAATACTGGAACAAACTCTTTAATTTCATGTATGGTGAAACCTGTAGGAGAATCTGACTCATGGATTTTAGTTTCTGGGGAACCTGCAAAAATAGATTCTAATAAGCAACATGAATTTTCCTTTAAAGTTACAGCTCCTGAAGAAAAAGAAGAAGGCCATTATTCTTTAGGTGTTTCTGTTAAATGTTCTGGGATAGCTTCTACAAAGAATTTTATAGTTAATGTAGAGAAGAAAAAATTAGAGTTTGGCCTTATTAGCGCAGACAGGGTAAGATCAAATAGAGTAAGGGTGATCTATTCTTTGGAAGAGCTTGCAGGAGAAGATCAGGATATACAAATTCATTTCTCCCTCCTTGATTTAGAAAACCAAGAAGTTGCAAAAGCTTCAGAGAATAGAACTCTTGAAATGAATTTAACAAAAGAATTTAGAATTAACATCCCTATAAATGAATCTTTAGAAGGAGAATTAAATCTACTTGTTAATTATGATTCAGAGGTATATTCCAGCTCTGTTACAGAAAGAGTGGTTCTGGGGGCTCCTATTGGCGGATTTGCAGTCTTTGAGGGTATAGGAACAGGACAAGCAGTTGTATTTTTGGTTGTTTTATTTGTTCTTTTGCTTATCTTTATTTTTGCTAGGAGGATGAGAAAGAAAGGAAGAACACTAAAGGGAGTATTCAAAAGTTCATCTTCTTCTAAAGAATAATTAAGATTAGTAAATTTTTTATAAAATAGGAAAAGATCTTTTGGAGATTTTCAATAAAAAATGAAGAAAGTATTTTTAATTCATGGTTGGGGCGGAACTGGAAGCGGAGGATGGTTTGATTGGCTTAAGCAGAAGCTTCCTGAAAAGGGATTTGAAGTTGAGTCTTTTGATATGCCAAATACCAACAAACCTAAAATTGAGGAATGGGTGAAATATTTAGAGGAGAAAATTAATCTGGATGAAATAGACGAGAAAACTTATTTTGTTGGACATAGTGTTGGCTGTCAGACTATCATGAGATTTCTGGAGAAACTGCACAAACAAAAAAGTGTTGGAGGATGTGTTTTTGTTGCGGGCTGGTTTGATTTGATTAACCTTGAACCAGAAGAAATGGAAATTGCTCACCCATGGGTAAACTCTGAGATTCATTTTGAGAGGATTCTGGATCATTGTGATAATTTTTTGGCACTTTTTTCAGATAATGATCCCTATGTCCATCTGGATGAGATTGAAAAATTCAAGAAAAATTTAGATGCAAAAATAATTATTAAGCATGATAAAAAGCATTTTGATGAAGTTGAGAAAATTCCGGAGATTTTAGATTTTATAAAATAATTTTATTTATAAATTCTCTTATCTTTGACGATTAATCCTTAGTATTCTTGCCCTTTTTGTGAGAGAAATCGCTTTTCTTTCTCTTCTTATCTTTTCTTTTAATCGCGCCTTCTTTTCTCTGATTTTAGAAAGCTCTTCCTTAAGATAATTTTCAGATCTTTCAATTATCTCCAATCTTTTTTCTAATTTTTTTAAGCGACTGCTCTTTACCTCTTTTTTTATGTTATTCATAATTAAATCAGATATTTTTACTTTTTATTTTTTTCTATGCCTTTTCTTATTCTTTGCTTATAGTATCTAAAGCCCTCCCTTTCTTCTTTCTTTATCGATTTTTTCTTTAATACTTTTTTTATAGGCGTAATCTTTATTTTATTTAGTTTACGCAATATTACTATTAAGATTATAAATGTTGAAATTATTCCTAAGATTATTCCTATGATATTGAGATTTCTTAAAATAAATGACATAAAGGAGGTTTTTCCGATATTAAACCATGCAGTTGAACTTGCTATCTCTCCATTATAACTTGTTCTCACATAAAAGATATATGGGCCGGATTTGATATTTCTTGGAATTTCAAAACTCTTAGTAAAGCTTGTCTGAGTTTCTACAAAAATTGTTTCAGTTTCACACAGAATTTCATTTTCTTCCTCATCTTTTATGATGTATTCTACAAACACATCAGTAGTTGTTTCTCTTTCTAAA
>Ga0315551_10000847_pt1 | contig 23939 bp, 23 predicted proteins | sample SalMarSW160290MG_FD_203678 | JGI IMG/M metagenome (GOLD analysis project Ga0315551, IMG submission 203678) | Salt marsh sediment microbial communities from the Plum Island Ecosystem LTER, Massachusetts, United States - Salt Marsh Sediment SW1602-90 ...
GTCTTTTGAATGTTTTTGTTGCCATTTTAATCTCCATTAATCATTTTTTGAATATAAAATTTAATTCTAGAAGGTTGTAGACTTAATATTAAAGTCCATATTGCTCCGAGAGGTTTTTTAAAGAATGATTTAATTCCGGACGTTATCAATTTGCAAAACCAATGTTTACATTTGCTTTTCATGTAATTTAACTCATAAACTTCTAAGAATTTTTTAGAGATATTTGATAAATCTTTTCTAATAAAAATAATTTTTTTCTTCACATCTGAATTGCTAAATAGAGGATATATTTCTTTTTTTGTTACATATTTTATTTTTTCTTTCATTTTTTCTCTTTCTCCTTTTTAAACCATTCTTTCAATTCATCTGTTAAGCCGTGCATGAATGATTTTTCAGCGACAAACATTATTGCTTTTTTCACAAGCAGCTCGTCTTCAACATTATTTCCTTTTATCCAAATTAATCCATTCTGTCCTACAGTAATGTTGCATCCGGATTCTTCTTTTATTGTATTTATCATACTCCCGCCTTTTCCAATAATTCTGGGAACTTTGTTTGAATTTACTTTTATAATAATCCCTTCATCTATTTTTCCCAGTCCGCGGGACTTTATTGTTAGGTCTATACCACGGCTTGTGATGTCCAGAACTTTTGCAACAACCATATCTCCTATGTCGAGAACCTCGTTCAATCCGCCTTTGTTAATATATTTGGGAACTTCCTGCAGATGAAGAAAAGATGTTTCAGGGGAGTCAAGGTCAATTACCCATCCATAAAAAGTGATATTTTCAACTTTTCCAATCACTAAATTTCCTTTTCTTGGTTCATATATCCCTGACAATGAAATTACTCTTACAAGTCTGTTTGACTCTTCTGCCAGACCGTATCTTATCGCAATTATTTCATCCCCAACTTTTTCAGTGCCTTCTCCGGGCAGATAATCTTCACCTTTTGTAATAACTTCTCCCGGGATTACAACCTGTCTCTCAATTTTGTTTTTAGTTTTACTTTCCATTTCATTCCTCCTTAATCTCTTCTGTAACTGCAGAACCGTGAGTTAATGAGTTTAATTTTTCATAAAAGGAAAAAAGTTGGTCTCCAGAAGGAATAGATGCAATAATTTCAAGGTCACCGTTGTCTAGCCATTTTTCCTTATCTTTAAAATTAGCTACAATTCCATAAGCTTTTCCGGTGTAAACTGCAGGAATTATTATTTTTATTTTTTTTGTTTCCAGTTTTATCGGCAAAATGCTGTTTATTTTTTCCACAATTTCTGGAATTTGAGTCTCTATAGGAGAATTCTTTATGCTAACCTGTGCCTGCTCCAGCGCACTTTTAATCCTCTCAGTTGTGTGTGGGTTTCCTGTCTGCGGATCAGTAGTGTTGCTTGCGAGATAATCAACAACTTGGTTTAATTTTTTCTCTTTTTCTTCATCCCTGTATTCCTGAGTTGAAAGAATTTCGCCTTCTTTTGCAATTTTTTCAGCGACAGAATTTACATCTGTTGTTCCAAAAGCCTCTTTAAGATCTTTTTCAGAAGCCTTGAATCCCTTTTTTGAATCAGAATAAATATTATCTATTTCAAGAGAATCTGCAACAGAACCCCCGCTCTTTTTGAATTTCATTGCTTTCTCAAGGTCAACAATAATCTCAAAATGTTTTCCTGCTTTCTTTATTCTTGCTGTGGTCTGAGTCATTTTAATTTATTATTTAACAAACTCTTTTAATTTATCCTTGACAAGTCTTATAGGTCTGACTTCATCTTTTTCTATGTAAACAAGTTCAAACCTGTCCATATCAAAGATTTTTCCCTGTATCTCTTTAAAAATTTCAATTGCAATTTTTGCATTCTTTTTTATGCTATTTTCCTGCTTGTATTTCTCTCTGAGCTTTTCTTTTATCTTATCGTCGTTTTCCCCTATTGCGGTTGCATTGTAGGAGAAGTAGTTTCCTGTTACGTCACTTACGTAAATCTCTGGCTTTTTGTTTTTTATTCCAGCCAGCATCGTTGAAACTCCGAAAGGTCTTGCGCCTCCAAACTGCGTGAACTGCTGCTTTATGTTTGAAATGTCTTTGATTACAAGTTCTGGTTCTATCGGAGAGTCATAAGTCACTCTGTGCTGCTGTGCAAGAACCTGCGCTCTTTCAACAAGAACTCTTGCATCAGAGACAATTCCTGCTGAACTCGCAATTATATGTGAATCAATCTCTGAGATTTTATTTGATGATTGTTCAACCACGAGTTTGTCTTTTATTCTTTTATCTGCAAGAATAAGAACTCCGTCTGAACAAGTCATTCCTATACTTGCGCTTCCAAGTCTTACGGTTTTCTGTGCATATTCAACCTGAAGAACTGTTCCTTCAGGAGAAAACATCGTCGCAGTTCTGTCATAACCCATAGCCTGGTGCTGCATATCCATTGAAATTTCCATTTTCTTATTTTATGAGAATTTTATAATAATTCAATCCTGCTGTAATTCTCTGCTTAATTTAATTCTTCCTCACCTTATTTTTGAAGGTTAGATTTATTTAAAAGGTTTTTGGTGGGGAAAATTGTGGGTTTTGGACTGGATTCTTATTTTCCTCTCAGCCCTTTCAAGGTCCCAGAAACCCTTTCAACCCAGAGCTTCTTGGGACAGATTGCAAAACAAGCCCTTACAGAATCCACAGTTTCTCTATTTACAGAAATAATTGCCTTATCACTTCCTGACTTTATCCAATTAAGCCCTGTTTTTGAGGCTCCGATCACGCCAACACCTTCAAGAATAGCTTTTTCAATATCTTTTACACTTCCGCGAACAAGAAGATACCTTTTCTTTTCCCGCATGCTTGGCTTTAAAGGTTTCATATAAAAACTATAGTTTTTTACTTATTAAAACTTTTTAAATCCCTCTTACTAATAAAATTTATAAAGAGAGGTGAAAATTAAATTATGGATGCAAATTTAGCATTCTTGAAAATTAAAAAATAAAATGGAAGTATGCACAGTCGGCGGTTTTAAGGAAGTTGGTAAAAATATGACTGCTGTAAAAGTTGGTGAGGATGTCTTTATTTTTGATATGGGACTTTATATTCCTGGAATCGTTGAGTTGCAGGAAGAGGATCTTTTAACTTATACTCAGAGATTTAAATCCAAGAATCAGCATAAGTCTGGAAAATCCGGCAATTACCAGAAACCACACAGGCAACCGCAATATACAGAAGAAAGGCTTAGAGAATTTGGAGCAATTCCCGATGACAGGGTTTTGGATAAGCTTGGCTGGCGTGAAAAAGTCAGGGCAGTTTTCATAAGCCACGCTCACCTTGACCACGTCGGTGGAGTTCCTTATTTAATTAAGAGATATCCAAACGTGCCTGTTTTTGCGACGCCTTTTACAATGAAGGTTTTGGAAACAATAGCTGAAGATGAGAAAATCTCTTTGAACAACCCCAAAAAAATAGTTCAGCCAAATTCTGTCCATATTGTTAAGGGAAAATCAGGGACATACAAGGCAGAATTTATCCACACCACACACTCAACTATAGACTGTGTTTTTGTTGCTCTGCACACTCCTGAAGGTATCTTTTTTTACGCATTGGATCTTAAGTTTGATAATCATCCTACAATGGGGGCTCCTCCTAATTATAAAAAGTTTAAGGAAATTAGCAGAAAAAATGTCAAGCTGCTTATTCTTGATGCATTATATTCTGGCACAGAGAAAAAGCCAGGCAGCGAGACAATAGCTAGGCATTTAATTGAAGAAGCTATTGCAAAAGTGAGGTATTCAAAGAAGGCTATTTTTGTAACAACTTTTTCATCGCACATAGAAAGACTTAACAGCATTGTTGAATTTGGAAAGAAAACAGGAAGGGAAATTGTTTTTATCGGAAGAAGCCTGTATAAGTATGTCAATGCAGCAATGGCAGTAAAAAAGTGCCCTTTCAAAAAACACGTAAAACTTCTGAAATACAGGAAACAGATAAATTCTTTCTTAAGAAAAGTTGAAAAGCAAAGAGACAAATATCTTATTGTTTGTACAGGACACCAGGCAGAGGAAAATTCTATCCTTGACAGGATTGTAAAGGGAGAGACTACTTTTAGATTTCGGGAAGGAGATAATCTGATTTTTTCTTCATCAATAATCCCGGCACCAATAAACATAGCTGCAAGGGATAAAATGGACAAAAAGCTAAAAAGAATTGGTGTCAGGCTTCAAAAAGATGTTCACGTTCACGGACACGGCAGTCGCGAAGATATGAGAGACCTTATCAGGCTTTTAAAACCAAAACATATAATTCCTGCTCACGGAACACTTCAGCAGGAAACACCTTTAATAGAAATTGCTTCTGAGTTTGGATATAAATTCGGGGAAACTTCTCATCTTACGAGCAATGGCAAGGTTTTGAAGTTTTAAGGCTTTTTTTTGATTCACAAAATAATTTTTAAACTCATTTCTCTTTAGATTATTATGGTAAAGGAAGAGATTTTTGAGGGGTTGAAGGTTGCACTTTCAAAAGGAGAGTCTTTGCAAAGAGCAATGATGAGTTTTTTTAATGCAGGATATTCTAAAGAAGAAATTGAAGAAGCTGCCCGTTATCTGCAGAGGTCACAAACTTCCAGTCAACCCCAGTCTCCTCAGCAAACTCAACCCCAAAAAACACAGCCAGTCCAGCAACAGCCCCGCAGAACACAGCCAAAAGTGAGACCTCTCCAGCAGCCCCCTAAAAAAACAATTCAAAAAGTTTCTGCTTATGAAGGAAAACCAAAATCAACAGGAGTAATTGTGACAGGAATACTCATCTTCTTCCTTATTCTTCTTCTCGGTGTTTTGGTGGCAGTTTTTTTGTTTAAAGATGAGCTGGCAGCATTTTTTGGTAATATCTCTTAGACCAAAAACCGGTATTTGTTGGATTAATCACAATCAATTTTATATAGTTCAAGGATGCTTCTAAATTATAAATGAGGTGATATCTTAAATTAAAAATGGTAAAATTTGCGCATCTTGCAGATGTTCATCTTGGTGGTTGGAAACAGCCACAGCTTCAGGAGCTGAATCTTCAGTCTTTTAATAAAGCTATTGATATATGCATAAAAGAGAAAGTGGATTTCGTTCTGATTGCAGGGGATTTGTTTGACTCTGCCTTTCCGCCGATAGATGTTCTTAAAGAAACTTTTGGAATATTCAAAAATCTTCACGACGCAAAAATTCCGTGTTTTATAATTGCAGGAAGCCATGACTACTCTGTTTCCGGGAAAACTTTTTTGGATGTTTTAGAAAAATCAGGTTTCTGCAAAAATGTCGCGGATTTTGAAGAAAGAGAAGAAAAAATAATTCTTAATCCAACAATTTACAAGGGCGTTGCTATTTATGGATATCCTGGGAAAATATCAGGAATGGAAATGAATGACTTAAGAAAAGCTGAGCTTAATGATGCCCCCGGGATGTTTAAAATTTTTATGCTTCATACGACAATTGATAAAGCGAAAGGAGATTTGCCAATAGATTCTTTGGAAATCGGTAAAATTCCTTATGCAGATTATTATGCTCTTGGGCACCTTCACATAGATTTTCAGTACGAAAATTTTGTTTATCCTGGTCCTATATTTCCTAATAACTTCCAGGAACTTGAAGATTTACAATATGGAAGATTTTGCATAATTGACACAAACAATTCCGGCGGGGGATCAGAGGGCATGATTAAAAAAATCCCTATAAAGATGAAAGAGATTGAATCTTTTGATATAGAAATAGATAATTCACTGACTGCAACAGAAAAAATAATTTCTGAAATTGAGAAAAGAGATATTGAAGATAAAGTGGTTCTTCTGAGGCTTCGTGGTGTTTTGGAAACAGGAAAAAATTCAGATATAAAATTTCCCCAGATTGAAGAAGCTATAAAGAGAAAAAAAGCATATTTCTTCCTTAGAAACACTCATGAGCTTAAATCAAAAGAAGCTGATTTTGAGATTGAGGTGGGAGAAGCAGAAGACGCTTTAAGAATAGAAGAAGAAACAATAAAAAGTTACTCAAAACAAAATAGCTCCTCTTTAAACAAATATATCTCTCATCTTATGAACATTCTCTCAACAGAAAAACAGGAAGGGGAAACAACAGAAAGCTTTACAGAAAGACTTTTGGAAGAGTCCAAAAAATCTCTTGATTTTTGAAATGAGTAAGAAGCAGAAAATTTAATTACTAAAATCATAAAAAACAAGAATGTAAAATGATAATTAAGAAAATAACTCTAAATAACATAAGAAGCTACAAAAATCAGGAAATAGTTTTTCCAGAAGGTTCTACCCTTTTGTCAGGAGATATAGGCTCTGGCAAGACCTCTATTCTTTTAGGGATTGAGTTTGCATTATTCGGGCTGCAGCCGGGCCAGAGAGGTACTTTTTTGCTGAAAAACGGGGAAAATTCTGGAGGCGTGGTTTTTGAGTTTGAAATTAATGGGAAATCTATAATTATTGAAAGAACTCTTAAAAGAGGAAAAACAGTTTCACAAGATTACTGTGCGATAACAGTCGAAGGCGAAAAACGTGAGTTTTCTGTTACAGAACTGAAGGATAAAGTTCTTGAAATTCTTAACTATCCAAGAGAATTTGTAAAAAAACAGAATATCCTTTACAAATTTACTGTTTATATACCTCAGGAAGAAATGAAACAGATAATTCTTGAAGATCCTGAAACAAGAGTTAATACTTTAAGGCATGTTTTTGGAATTGACAAATATAAAAGGGTTCTCGAGAATGTTTCTATTCTTGCCTCAAGGCTAAGAGAGGAAAAAAGAGCCAAAGAAGCCTTAACTGAAAATCTCGAGCAGGAAAAAGCTGTTCTCCTTTCAAAAGAGGATGAACTTGAAGCAAAGCACTACAACCTTGCATCAATTGAAAAAGAACTTTTTGCCAAAACCGAGGCAAGAAAAAAAATCCAGGAAGAAAAAGAAACTATTTCAGAAAAAATAAACGAAAGAAAAAAGTTACAACAAGAAGCTGAAAAAACAAAGATAATTATCTCCCATAAAAAAGAGAATATAGCAAACAACGAAAAGATTACACAACAGCATGAATCTCAGATAAGAGAAATTTCATCTCTGGATTTTGATGAGAAAAAAATTACGGAAATTGAAAAACAAATAAAACTTGAAAAAAAGGAAAGAGAAGATTTGTTTGAAGATAATCTTAAAGTTTCCTCACAAATAACATCTTTAAATTTAAAAAACCAAGAAAATCTGGAATTAAAAGAAAAAATTAAGCAAATAGAAATTTGTCCGACCTGCCTGCAAAATATAGGACCTGTTTATAAGAGCAATATCATAAATCATTCAGATTCAAATATTTCTGAAAACATTAAAAAGATAAAAGAACTGACCTCTGAAAAATCAGATCTGGCTGAAAAAATAACCTCTCTTGACAACAAGATTGCGGGGAAAGAAAAAGAGCTTCAGGAACTGCGGCTTTTAAAAATAAAATTTCAGGACTTGGAGGAAATGAAGAAAAGGCTGACTGAAACTAAAAAAATAAAAGAGTCTATGGAAAAAGATATAGAAATTTTAAATAGTCACATGGAAGATCTGAATAAAGAGATTTTCCGTCTTAATAAATATGAAAATCTTTTTGAAGCTAAGGAAAAAGAACTTGAAGATTCTCTGGGGCAGGAAAGAATTGCAGAAATAAAAGTTGCTGAATTAAAAAAAGAGATAGAGGTTTTTTCAAGACAAATTGAAGAGCTTAAGGAAAAAATAAAACGCACAGAAGAAACAAAAGAAAAGCTGAACCGCATAACAAAAATTGAAACATGGCTGTCAAAGAACTTTTCTCCGTTAGTGTCTCTTATTGAGAAAAAGGTAATGACCAGACTTAAGGCAGAATTTTCAGGACTTTTTGAAAAATGGTTTTCTATGCTTGTTTCTGACGCATTTGATGTCAGGCTTGATGAGAACTTTACGCCAGTGATTGAATTCCAGGATTATGAGCTTGATTACAGCTATCTTTCCGGAGGAGAGCGTACAGCAGTAGCTCTTGCTTACCGTCTTTCTCTGAATCAGGTTGTTAACTCTATGCTAAGCAAGATAAAAACCCGTGAAATTGTTATCCTTGATGAACCAACAGACGGCTTTTCTGAACAGCAGCTTGACAAAATGCGTGATGTTTTAAGGCAGCTTGACGTAAAACAGCTCATAGTTGTAAGTCACGAGCAGAAAATTGAAAGTTTTGTGGAGAATGTAATTCGTTTCAAGAAAGAGAATGGCATTTCAAGAATTAGCCACAAAAATCTTCTATAAAATATTTTGGATTTAATTCTTCCTTAAGAGCCTTTTTAATAAGCTTGTCCCATCTCCATTTTTTTCCGTGAAAAAATAATTCTTTCTTTAAAAAATCTCCCATTTCAGAGATTGAGTGATTTGGATTCAGAAAATCTTTCCCCTTCACAATTTCTTTTACTATTTTATGGTTTAATTGTGATGCAAGTATTTTCCCAAGAAGATAATTGTGATAGTACACTGGCGCACTTACAAAATGTATTTTAGACGCCCAGTCAGAACTATCTCTTTGAAAATTAATCATTTGGTATTTTTTTACAAGATCCCACCAAAGTTTGTTCAGATCCTGTTCCGGATTTTTGTAAAGTTCCCTCTCAAAATAAAACATTACCTGAGACCATTTAAGAAAAACAAGTTCATCAAGCCTCAATTGTTTTTTTATTTTTTCTTTTATTCTTTCAGTTTCTTCGTCTTTGATGTCACAATAACCTCTTATAAATAAAATGTTTTTTGAATTCCTTCCGAATAAAAGAGCTATTGCTTCTGTTACAAAGGTGTGTACATTTTCTCTTAATAAGAAAGGGAGGGATTCATCACAATATTTTTCATAGATAGCATGCCCCAGCTCATGTAATGTGGTGTCCATCCATTTTTCATTATTTTTTATATTCTCTATTACCCTTATATCTCCTTTTCTATCTGCATTGATGCAGTATGCATGCTGATATTTTCCTGGTTTTTCATACCAGTCACTTCTCTCAACAATATCCTTTATATCAAATCCAAGGTTATTGTAGAATTTTTCTGCAATTTTTAGAACATCTTTATTATAAAATTTATCAAGATTAATATCATAAATCTCTGGTGCTTCCTGAAAAAATAGATCCTGGTAATGCCATGGCTTAAGTTCTTCTTTGTTTATTTTGTATTTTTCTGACAGAAACTTATCTATTCCATCCTTAACTATCTTGAAAGATTTTTTTGTTGATTCTTCCAAATCAATAAATATCCTTTCAATTTCTCCTTCTTTCTGTTCAGATAATTCAAGAGACATCACATAATAATTATCAAATCCAAGGCTTTTTGCAAGCTTGTTCCTTAGTTTTATCAATTCAACCAGTTCTTTTTCAACTAACCTCCCTTGCTCTTTGCTTGCTTCCCATGCTCTTTTTAAATTTTCAGAATTAGTATTTTTTTTCAAAATTTCCTTTATTTCATTATCTGTAAGATTTTGACCATCTACATTTGCCCTGAAGGTATTAAATTTATATTCTATCTCAGAGGATTTTTTGGTTATTTCTTCAATAAGTTTGAAATCTCCTTGACATGAAAGATACTCCCTGTAAAGAATTTCCAGCTGTCTTTTTTCTAAGTGGTTATTTGATTTTTTTAAAAAATCCCTTACTTTTTCAAAACTTTCTTTATTGCTAAAATATTTCTTAATTTTAAGGGTCTTTTTTTCATAATCTTTATAATCCTCCTCTTTCCCGGAAATTGTTGCGTTCCAATAAGCCAATGACATTGCCACAGTCATTTCCTTTATTTCTCTATTTTGTCTGTCTAAAAAATTCCTGATGCTTTCCAGGCCCCCTTCAATAAATTCTTCCATTAACTTCTTAAGAAAGTCTTACTTTAAAAAAATTCCCGTACTAACAAGAGTAAAGTTCTCTCCGAAAGCTTTATAAAATAAAAATCCTAGATAAATTTACAGATTATAGGGTTGATTCTAAAAAAATTAAGTGAGGATGTTATAAGACAATTTATAGAAAATGGAAATGGACAAAGAACTAAAAAACTCAATTTTGAAAACAGGAACAACAATTCTTGGAATTGTTTGTAAAGACGGAGTTGTGATGGCTGCTGATAGACAGATTACTATGGGAAATATTGTTGCAAGAAAAGATGCTAAGAAAGTTTTTACAATAACTGATTATTTAGTTTTTGCAGGTTGTGGAGTCGCAGGAGATATTCAGAGAGTTCCAAGGATTATCTCTGCAGAATTAAAATTAAAAGAACTACGCTCAAAATCCCGTCCAACTATTAAGCAGGCAGCAAATCTCTTATTTCAGATAGCTTATTCAGGTATTAGACAACCTTCCATGATTCCTCAACAAGTAGGTTCTCTTTTAGCAGGATTTAATGAAGATGGATCAATTGAATTATATTCTGTAGAGGCTGCAGGAAGCATACAAAGAGTTTCAGATTATGATGCAAGCCAAGGTTCAGGAATGCCATATGTTCTTGGTCTTCTTGAGAGGCAGTATAAAAAAGACATGTCAATAAAAGAAGGAGTTGAACTTGCAAAAGAAGCTTTAAAAGCTTCAACGCAAAGAGATGTTGGGAGCGGTTATGGCATTGATGTTTATACAATAACAAAAGAAGGAATAAAAAAAGTCGTTGAGCAGGAGATTCTTCCAGAATACAAAGACAGACCAAAATCAGAAAAAGAAAACGGGAAATAGAAAAAGAAGTGATTTGAATTACTTGATATTCCCAGATTAAAAAATAAAAAGGACTTTTATTACCGCTAAAACTCAGGTAAAAAATAAGAGTCATCAAAAAATTAAATTATATTCACCAGACGTGATTACTAAAACTAGTTTTAAGAAAAATGCCGGACATTCTAAAACATATAACTAATAAGCTTGAAGGAAAGATAACAGAAGCGAATTTTGAAGCTGCAAATATAGTTCTTTATACAGATAATGAAACTTTTTTCAGGCAGGGTGAGCCAAGAATAAAAGAGATTGTTGACGAGTTGAAAAAAAGAATTGAGCTTCGTGCAGACCAGAAAATTTTGCCTGATCAGGAAAAAGTAAAATCAGAGATAAAAAGAATCGTTCCAGAAGAGGCAGAAATAACAAACATAATTTTTGACAATCACAGGAGCATTGTTATAATTGAGGCCAAAAAGCCCGGGATGGTTATAGGAAAGCAAGGATCTATTTTGGATGAAATTAAAAAGACAACGCTCTGGACGCCACAGATTCAGAGAAGTCCTTCAATAAAAAGTAAGATAACTGAAAATATCAGAGAGGTTTTGTATGCAAATAACAATTACAGAAGAAAGTTTCTTAACGATATAGGGAAAAAAATTTACAAAGAATGGAGTCCTGAAAAAGTTGAGGAGTGGGTAAGGCTTACTTTCCTTGGGGGGGGAAGACAGGTTGGGAGAAGTTGCTTGCTCCTTCAGACACCAAATTCAAAAGTATTAATTGACTGCGGAATAGATGTGGCAAGTCAGGGAAAAGATAAATTCCCTTATTTTGATATTCCTGAATTTGACATCCGCGAACTGGATGCAATTATAATAAGTCACGCTCATCTTGACCACGTAGGGCTTTTGCCTTATTTATACAAAATGGGTTACAAGGGACCGACTTATATGACACATCCCACAGTGGATTTAGCTGCTCTTACTTCCCTTGATTTTATCGGCGTCGCTTACAAGCAGGCAACAACACCCCTATTTAGTTCAAAAGATGTAAAAGAAATGGTAAAGCACACAATCTGCCTGAATTTTAATGAAGTAAATGACATAGCCCCTGATATAAGAATAACACTTTACAACTCAGGCCACGCCCTTGGAAGTGCAATGGTTCATTTTAATATTGGAAACGGATTGCATAATTTTCTTTATACCGGAGACTTTAAATATACAAGGACCAGACTTCTTGATCAGGCTGTAACGAGTTTTCCGAGAATAGAATCTGTTTTGACAGAAGCGACTTATGGAGCAAAAATAGATATCCTGCCTCCAAGAATGGAGTCAGAAGAAAAGCTTCTTGATATAATTAAAAAAACAATAGACCGCGGGGGGAAAGTTCTGATTCCAGAACTTGGCCTTGGTCGTGCGCAGGAAACAATGCTTATATTAAATGACGCAATGAAATCTGGAAAACTGGAAAAAGTTCCTGTTTACATTGATGGAATGATATGGGATATTAACGCAGTCCACACAGCTTATCCTGATTTTCTTAGTAATAAAGTAAGGTTATCCATTTTTCAGGGCAAAAATCCTTTTGTTTCAGACACTTTTATCCGCGTGGGTTCTTCTCAGGAAAGAAAGAAGGTTATGGAAGGCGGTCCGTGCGTTGTTCTTGCAACATCTGGAATGCTTGTCGGCGGGGCTTCAGTAGAATATTTAAGGGAATTCGCCGGGAACGAAAAAAACTCTATAATTTTTGTATGTTATCAGGGTGTTGGCTCTTTGGGAAGACAAGTGCAGGAAGGACTTAAAGAAACCAGAATGATGGTTGACGGCCGTGAAGAAAATGTTGTGATAAATCTTGAAGTGCACACAATTACAGGATTTTCTGCTCATGCCGGAAGAAATGAAATAATGTCTTTCTTCAATAATATGAGACCAAGATCGAAAAAAATTATGATAAATCACGGAGAGGTTTCAAAGTGTCTTGACCTGGCTTCTGCTCTGTATAAGCTTAACAGAGTTGAGACAAGTGCTCCAAGAACCTTGGAAACTGTGAGGTTGAGGTAGTTGAATAGCGACAATTTTTAAACCAATAAAGACTTTTTAACTACCGAATTGAGATGATTTTAAAAGCGGGGAATATTATTAATTTATGGTAAAAGAAAAAAGGTTGTCAGGAAAAGAGCATCTTCAAAAAGTTTTTTTTACAGTCTTAATGGCTTTTGCAATAGTTAGTTTTTGGAGGGGGGTTTGGGGTTTGATGGACCTTTATCTTTTTCCTGAAAATTTATTTTTGAGTTTTTCTCTTTCAGTTTTGATAGGGATTGTTCTTTTATATTCAACTAAAAATCTTGTTAGGAATTTAATTTAAAACTTTAAAAACTATTTTTCATTTCATAAAAAATGAAACACAATCTAAAAATCACAGCAGTTCTTCTTGTAATGTTTTTTATTACGCAATTGATTGGGCTTTATGTTGTTGATTATTACCTAAGTGATGAAAATAAGCTTCCTCTGGGACTTGAACCACCAAAGCCGGAAAAAGAGACAGACTATTATAGCTTTTTTACAGCAATAATTATAGCATTTGTGGTTGCAATTTTCCTTTTCCTGTTTTTGATAAAGTTTAAAATAGAATTTGTTTTAAGGCTCTGGTTTTTTGTTGTGGTTGCTATGGCACTTTCAATATCTTTCATTAGTTTTTTGTCGCCTTTTGTTACCTATGCTTTTATTTTGTCTGTTGTTGTCGCAGTTCCTTTGGCAGTAATTAAAACTTATGGACATAATTTCTTTGTTCACAATTTCGTTGAGCTTTTGATTTATCCTGGAATTGCAGCTATTTTTGTTCCAATTCTTAATATTCCAACAATTGTTGCCCTTTTAGTCATCATCTCGGTTTATGATATGTGGGCTGTTTGGCACTCCGGAATAATGCAGAAGATGGCAAAATACCAAATAAACAACCTGAAAGTTTTCTCCGGATTTTTTATTCCTTATTCCTCAAAAAAAACAAAACAAAAGATTAAAAAATGGAAAGAGACCCTTAAGAAATCAGAGCTGAAAAAAAAGAAAATTAAAATAAATATTGCAATTCTTGGCGGTGGCGACGTTGTTTTCCCGATAATTACAGCAGGTGTTATGCTTAAAACTTTTGGACTTTATTCTGCAATTCTTGTCATAATCGGAGCAACTCTTGGTTTAGCTTATCTTTTTGCAAGGTCAGAGAAAAAGAAGTTTTATCCTGCAATGCCTTTTATCTCAGTGGGAATCTTCATTGCGATAGGGATTAGTTATTTGATTAAATATTTTGTTTTTTAGAATTCTATTTTTGAGTAAGCTAAAACTTAATGAAAGAAAGACTTTGTTCTTAAGTGAAGAAGAGTTAATTAAGAAGATAAAGTAAACTCTAAGTTTAATCAGAAATCTATTTTATTTTACATAAAAATTTAAAAGCTCTGGCAATTGTCTTGTTTGATGATTAAAGAAAAGGGGTTTGATGTTGAGAAGTATCTTGAGATTCAAACCCAAGAAATTCTGAAAAGAGTTGATGGATATGAAAAACTTTATCTGGAATTTGGAGGCAAGTTATGCAATGATTTTCATGCTGCGAGAGTATTGCCAGGATATGACCCTAATACCAAAACAAGAATGTTACAAAAAATAAAAGACAAGTGTGAAATTGTTTTCTGTATTTCTGCTCAGGATATTGAAAATTCTAAAATGAGGGGGGATTATGGATTGACTTATGAAATGGCAACTTTAGAAACTATAAAGGAACTGAAAAAATTTGGTTTAGATGTTTCTTCTGTTGTTATAAACAGATTCTCAGACGAGAAAAAGGCATTGAAATTTAAGCAATACTTAGAAAATCTTAAATTAAAGGTTTATTTGCAAAAAGAAATTGAAGGTTATCCTGCAAATGTGGATAAAATAGTAAGTGAAGAGGGTTATGGGCAAAATCCTTATGTAGAATCAGAAAAGCCAATCGTTGTTGTTACAGGTGAGGGACCCGGAAGCGGTAAGATGTCTTTTTGTTTGTCTCAATTATATTTTGACAATTTACAAAATAAAAGATCTGGTTTTGCCAAGTTTGAAACATTTCCCGTATGGAATTTGCCATTAGAACATCCTTTAAATATATCTTACGAAGCAGCGACAGTAGATATCGGAGACAAAAATATGGTTGATCCTTATCATTTGAATAAGTATAATATTACAGCAACAAGTTATAACAGAGATATTGAAAACTTTCCTATATTAAGAAGAATTTTAGAAAAAATAGGATATTGCGGGTATAATTCTCCTACTGATATGGGGATTAGCAAGACTAAAGACGGAATTATAAACGAAGATATTATAAAAGAAGCTTCAAAACAGGAAATCATAAGAAGATATTTTAGATGCAAAAAAGAGTTTTTGTTAGGTATAGTTGATAAAGATGTTTTAAACAAAATTGAAAAGTTAATGAAAAGTTTGGATTTAAATGAGGAAAATAGAAATGTTGTTCCTGCTGCCAGACTTGCTTTGGAAAAAGCAAAAGAAAATCCAAAAAAAGGAAATAAAAATTTATGTTGTGGCTCTGCTATTGAAATAAATAATGAAATAATAACCGGAAAAAATTCAGAACTATTGCACTCTGAGTCTGCTTGTATTATTAATGCCCTTAAAACACTTGCTAAAATTCCTGATAATATTGACTTGTTTCCTTTACAATTAATAAAAAGCATAAGAGAGTTAAAACAAAAAATATGTGGCAATTCAAATCCGAGTTTGGATGTTTCAGAAATCCTGATTGCCCTGGCATCTTCTGCAGCTACAAATCCTGCTGCTAGTGAATGTATAAATAAAATACACCTGTTAAAAGGTACGGAAATGCATACAACTCATATCCTGACAAAGGGCGACGAAAATGGATTAAGGGATTTAAGCATAAATGTAACAACAGATGCTGAGTTTAGTTGATTCTCATACAGAATGATTAAAAATAACAGAAATATGAATGTGTCATGATTAAAAAAGAGAAAAAAGAATCAAGAAATTAGGCAACATCTGGTTGTTGGCCTTAAAAAATTCCCACGCAAATAATATAAATCCTTCTAATGTCCTCACTCTCCAAAAGTAACAAAATAGTAAGATTTATAAATAATATAACTCTTGAATTTTTATGCTCGTAAAACAAGAACTGATAAAGAAAATAAAAGATTATTTTGATTTGAATGTATACGAAACAAAGGTTTGGCTGGCTTTGCTTGCAAAAGGAATTGCTTCTGCAGGTCAAATTGCCGAATTATCCTGTGTTCCCCGTTCAAGGACATACGATGTTCTTGAGAGCCTGGAGAAAAAGGGATTTGCGATTGTAAGAATCGGAAAACCTGTGAAATATATAGGTGTTAAGCCCCATGTGGTCCTTGAAAAACTAAAAAATAATGTGAGAAGCAAAGCAGAGAAAAGAATCCAGATGCTTGGAGACCTTAAAAATAAAGAAGAATTCGTGCGACTCGAAGAAATCTATAAACAAGGAATAAATCCTGTAAAGCGGGAAGATTTGTCTGCAGCTTTGAAAGGAAAATCAAATATAGCGAACTATCTTAATGAAATACTAAGAAATGCCGAAAAAGAAGTAATAATTTGTACAAGTGCAGAGGATGTATATGCAAAATTAAAACTCTTTAGTCAGACAGTTGAAATACTTAATAGAGAAGGTGTAAAAGCAAAAGTCGCTCTCTCAGGTGATGAAAATCTTATCAAAAAAATATCCTCTAACCTCAAGATTAAAATAAAAAAAGTAGATATAAAGGCAAAATTCTTTATCGTTGATAGAAAGGAAATCCTTTTCTACATTTCAAAAAGCTCAACAAATCCAAAAGAAGAAAAGGAAAATGACATTGCTATTTGGGTTAACTCTGAATTTTTTTCACAGGCGTTTGCGTCTCTCTTTAGTAAAGCAATTGAAAGCAGAGTAAATTAAGATGAAAGGTAAAAATTTAAACGAACAAATGATAAATGAAATTGATCAATTTGAAAAATCACTTGAAGATAAAATTAAAGAAATTTCCTCTAAAGAAGAATGCTTAGAATATTTAGAAAGATTAAGAACGGAGTATTCTTTTAAGTCTTATGAGGTATTGCAAAGAGTATTGAATTCATTTGAAAAGGCATATGTCTTGGCAAGGAATAGGGCTATTGAACTTGGTGCAGATGTCTCAAAATATTCCGTAACTATTTCAGGGAATAATGAATAAATTAATTCTTGATTTTTAATTCACTAATACCCCTCTCATTCATCTGTCTTTTATTTTTTGTCTTCCATTCGTTAATGAATTTTTTTAATGTAAAATTAACTTTATACTTTGAATAAACTCTTCCTCTTTTGATAAATGTTGATTTATTTTTGGCTTTAAATCTTTTGACATGCTCTTCTTGGCTGAGTGAAGGTCCTTTAATTACAATCTCCTTTTTCTTCACGACGACAAAGAAAAATCTTGCTGTTTTTCCTTCTTTATATTGCTCATTATACTCAAAGTCACTGGACTTTATTTTAAAATATTTTTTTACCTCATTTCTGAGATGATTGTAAAACTTGAGCAGTTTGCTTCCTGCAATGTCACCTTTTTGTTTGCCTGTTTTTGCTTCGAGAAAAATAAATTCATATTTTTTTCTTTTTGCGCTTTTCTTAATTTTTTCTATGTCTGGTTTTTGCAATTCAAATGCTTTTATGCTAGGATTTTTTAGGAACTTTTTTGCTTCTGCCTGAAATTTCCTGAAAGTTCCTTCAGAAAGAGCAGCCAGAACATTTCTTTGCTTATATGTTGGGTCTATCAGGATTATTGGACTCTGAAGTTTCGCGGAATTTATATCCATCAAAATCTGACTTTTATTTTTATATTGTTTTTCTATGTCAATTACTATTTTTTCTTTTTCTTTGGAAACTCTGGAATTTAATCTTTCTCTTGAAATAGCTCTAAGGAAATTCAGGAATCCTTTGTAATAATAAATCAGTAACTCTAGTCCATATCCTGAAAAGCCCCTTATGTATGATTCTGCGCCGTAGCATTTTTTTGCATAGCAAAAAGCTTTTGCCAGCCTGACGTCGTCCAAAAGTTTTTCTTCGTTTGATTTGAATGCTTTTTTAATGTATTTTACATGGGAATAAGAAAGGTCGGTAATGTTTTCAGCTTCTTTGGGATTGCGGATTTTTCTTACAGGGATTATTTCAAATGTGATATTATCTGTGATTTTAATACGAAAGTAATCTCTTGAGCCGTGGACTCTTAAAATGTTGCCGGATTTTCTTTCGGTTTCTGCCTTAAGAAGAATTTTTTCTGTCAGTTTAGAAAGCTCACTATCTTTATGCTTTTTATCAAATCTCATGAAGATATCTATGTCATAACTGCCCCTGTTTATCATTGTTTGTTTTGCAAAACTTCCACCGACAAAAACTTCTGCAGTGACTTTCTGTTTTTTAATTTCCTTATCTAATTTTTTTAGAAATTCCTTCAGAGAGTTGTTAATTTTTTTAGTGTCTTCTTCAGGCACGCTGATTCTTTCCAGAACCTCTTTCGAGACAGAATTAATTTTAATTTTTTTGGTCATATCAAAAAAAGGATAATAATATTTATAAGTCTATTGAGAAAATTATTTTTTCTTTTCATACTTTTTCTAACACCTTCTTCAGTCAAATAATTCTCAAGATAATGCTCCCATCTTGTGCCTATTAATAATTGCTTGGCTTTTTTCTTGGTTGCAATTAGTTCTTTTCCATATCCCTTTTTAATGGCAAGTCTATCTGCTGCCTTTTCCATTTTTACTTTTTCATTTTTAGTCGCAGTAAAGAAAAATTTCCAAAAATCTATCCAACTATTTTTCTGAAAAATAGAAAAATGGGACAATTCGTGAGCGATTATTCCCCTTAATACGTTTTTTGATAAGATTTTACACTTGGTGCTAAAAGCCAATAAGTTAAGACGCGGCAACAGCCACACAACCGCCGCCCCAGGAATTGGGAAAGGAATTTTAATTATCAGAATTATCCCTTTCAATTCTGGAAAAGATTTTTTTCTGATGTCATTAACTTCTTTTCGATAATTGTGCATAACATATAGTTTTAACAATTCTATATAATCTTATCGGAAATTTTCTTTTTTTCTAAAAAAGAAACAAAAAAAGCACACTCTTTCAAGGAAATTTTCAACAACGAAGATATCAAAGAATTTTTGGTGAGGTTAAATAAAGAAACTATTTATCAGGATTCTTAATCTCTTTTAATTCTTTTACATTTGTTTTTAGGGTGGATGCCATGTCAATTATGTATTTTCCTTCTTCAAGCTTGTAGATTAAAGGCTGGTCTCTTCTGAAAAGTTTTATAAGGTCAATTTCAAACTTTCCCTCGCCAACAGCTCTTACAGATTCAATATCAAGAATAACAGGAGCATCTTCGTTGGTTATTCCCGCCATATCTCTGATGTCCTTTTCAATTTTCTTCTTCTCTTCTGCAGGAATTTCAGTCATCTTTTCCTTTACTTTGTCCATCTGGTCCTCTCTTATATAAAAGAAAAATTTCCCGTTACAGTTTGTACACCCCTCTAACAACTCTCTGCTTCCGGGAGGTATAATTCGGGAACACTTGACGCATTGGTGTGGCATTTTTTGATATTACTATTTTTTATTAATCCAATATCAAAGAATGACATTGGCATGTTCTTAATAAATTAGGATAGTATTTAATATTTTTGATGGTATCACAGAACATTAATATTTAAAAATTAAACTAGTAATTTAATCCTATGGAAAAAAATTATAATTGTCCGGATTGTAATAATAAACTTGAGAAAGTTATACAATCAGAAAATTCTCCTTTAAATAAAGAACAGTTTGATTCTGTTCGTGCAGGAGATTATTTTTGCAGAATATGTCCAGGGACAAGAGGTAAAAGTGGATTTAGATATTATTGGGGATATGAATTAAAAAACTAATTACTTATTCAGCAACAATTCAATCTTTTTTGGGTTTCTTTTAATTTCTTTTACAATTGTGGCTGGTCCGAGAATCGTCAGAGCTCCAAGGTCTCCGCCTGCGATAGCATTTACAATATTACTTTTAAATTTCCCAAGAAATCCTGAGTTATTGCCGTTTCCTGAGATAACTGCGAGTTCTATACCGCGAAAATTTTTTACATGTCCTATCATAGCCATTGTATCTTCAATAAGTCTTGTTTCTTCATCTGGCTTTAATCTCCCCTGGAGAATCAGGATATTATTACCCAGAATGATATTTAATATCTTTTTTATCCGCCAAGTGCTGTCCAAGTCTCTTATCTCAGAATAAGGAAGAAACTGGAGGCTGAATCCTTTGATTTTTCCTATCTTTTTTTTCTTCGCCATCTTTTTATTCAGTTGTTGGTCTCAATTTAGTTACTCTATAATATATGTTAAGGAATATAGTTTTTAATTTTTCTGGATTTTTCTTTTCTCTTTTAATTTAATTAATTTTATTCTGCTCAAACTTTCTTCGCCATTTTAAATATTGATTCGTAAAATTCCTCAATATTCTTTCCGTAACGGGCACTTACTCCCACAACATCATATTCAGGGAATGCTGATTCTATTCTTTTTAAGTTTGATTTTTTTAAGTCAATTTTGTTGGCGACTATCAGAACAGGAATTCTTCTCGCAACGAGATTTCCTATAATTGTTATATTTACCTGGTTATACGGGTTTTGTGCCGAGTCGAGAACAACCACAACAACATCCATGTCATCGAGCCATTTTATGCTTTCAATAACTCCCTGAGTTGCTTCCTTAGCTCTGGTTTTTGCCTCTTTTTTCTTTAGCTTGAATTTCATAAAATCTTCATAATCTATTTTTGTGGCAATTCCCGGCGTGTCAATCATTTTGAATGTCATTTTTCTTCCTTTGTATTCAATTTCAACTTTTTCCTTAAATTGCACTGTGCGTGTTTCATGCGGGATTTTGCTTACAGCTCCTATTTCTTCTCCGGTAAAATCTTTGCATATTCTGTTTGCCAAGCTGGTTTTTCCTGCATTTGGCGGACCATAGAATCCAAGTTTTAATTCTTTTTTTTGTCTAAATATCTTGAAGAAAATCTTTTTAAAAAAATTCTTTATCATTTTTGCTACCATAATAATTTTTATCAAAAAGGCTTATTAAATTTTTGTGTGTTTGTTTGTTATTTTCCTGCTAGTATCTCCTGTATCCTGCCCCAGGATGTCCTGAATGGCCTTCGTGACCGCCAGGACCTTCATCTCGTCCTTTCTGTTTCTTAATTTTTTCTTTTTCAATTTTTTTAACTAATTTTGTTATTGGAAGCTCAACCATACCTGTTCTCTTTCCTTCATATTTTCTCATAATATACTTTATTTGCTCAGAATTCCAGCCTGCTTTTTTAAGATTTTTAATTATATTTTTATTTGTCAATCCTTTTTTCTTAGACCTGTTTACATAGTGAACTACATTGTAAAGGTCATTTCTGTTAGGGAAAAGGTATCCTTCATATTTCTTTTTATACCACTGGAATAATATGATATAAGCTACAATTCCTAAAATTATCAGAAGAATCATGATTAATATGAAAATGAGCATTTTTGGTTTTCCTTCAGGACTAAAAGAAGGCCCTGATTCAACAGAAAGTCTGCTAATAGAAGGGGAAATAAACACAGGCAGTTCTGCAAAGTCAATGCCTTCTGTCGTGTAAAAACTAATTCTTGAAACACTTTTATCTCCGAGAGCAGTATAGTAGAAACCATCTTTTTGCTGCATGCTCTTATCAAAGCCGATTCCCTCTAACGCAGGAACGAAAATAAAATAATCATAGGTTATATCTGATTTTTCTTCTGTTTTTAATTCAAGAGTGCTGACCAGAGATTCTATTCCTGTATCATAATCTGCGGAGAATCTGTTAAAATCAAAAGTCACACCCAGATTTTCCAGTTGCCATGCGCTTACAGCTTTTTTGTAATTCTCTTCATTTCCTCCAGTATAATTTCCTCCAGCAACTGCCTGAATTGAATCTATATCAATAAATTTTAATTCCGGAAAAAATAAGGACGAATCAGCCTGTATTGATTTGAATATCAAGTTAGGAACTTTTATCCCAAAAAGTTCTCCTATTATTTCATTTAATTTTGTAATGTTCTCTTCAGGAGTCAATGCATCATTGTATTCCTGTTCCAGCCTTTCCAGCTGCGAGCTTATATTTTCTACTTTGAGAACAGAATTTATAGCTGTCTTCTGAAATAAAGGAAGCGCTGATGTAAAAGAGTTTATTTCTTCAATATTTTTGTCTATTTCTTCCAGTTTGGTGCTTATTAATTCTTTTGGAGACGTAACATTTATTTCAAAAGTTTTTGAAGAGCTTAAGCCTTTGGTATCTGTTGCACTGACTTTCAGATTGTAGGTCCCTATCTCATTATAAATATGGATGATTTTATTTATTGTGGTGGTTTCTGTTCTTGTTACGTTTCCTCCTGTGTCAAAAAATTCCCATTCATAGTTTTTAACACTGACATTCTTTGGCAAGGTTACTTTTACTTCAAATGTTGTAGGAAATCCCGTGGTTGTTAACGCAGGCTCTATTGAGCGGATTATGGGAACATTTTTTACTTCTATTCCTTCTAAGATAATTTCTTCGCTGTTCAGGCTTAAAGTAAAAGCATAGCTTCCAGGTTCTCCAGGCGTTCTGAACTCTGTTTGGTCAAGATAAAGTCTCTGGAAATTTTCAGAAGTTATTTTGGAGGGGGATTCTGCTATATCATAAAAACTTTCACTAACCCGAGGTCCTGCTGTAGTGCTATATTTTGATTCTAAATTCTTGAAATTTCCCCCTTGCTCAAGTGAAGAAATAATTTTTATTGGAACAATGCACCCTGTTGAGCAGTCTGTTTTTCCGCTGCTTACTCCATACTTCTGAACCAAATAATTATAAACCATACTCGATAAATCTTCTCCACTTGAAAGAGTAGGACCAATATTTAAACTTCCAATACTTGCGAATTCCTTTCCTTCTACAAAAATCCGGTATGCTGCTGTTTCCTGTCCTGCTGGAAGATAAGGGAAACCACAAAGAGGGGCAGGGTCGGTATATCCTCTTATTCTGTAATCCGCGTCACCTCCTATTGCAGAAATACACATATAATATTCTTCTGATTCAATCACTAAATAGTCTAAGTCACAATAATATTCCTGTCCTGTTGTGGAGGTTATTGAAGGCAAAGCACAACTTCCTTTTTTCACACCATTTAAATCATATAAGGAAGCATCAACTGTTGAATTGCCGCTGACTTTTTTAATCCATGCTCCAATCCTAAACCCAGGAGACTCTGAGAGATTTATTCTCTGGCAATAACTTCTCCCTGCTTCAAAGACAAATTCTGTTGTGTCTTCATTATCGTTAAAACATCCGTAACTCTTTAACTCAGAACATACACTTGTGCCAGTTTTATTATTTAGCAAATCAACTTTTCCATCATTAAAGAAATCTATTTTTAGCTGACTCTGACACGAAGTTCCTGCATTGCTTTCAACATTAAATTTTATGGAATCGACTGAAACCACTTCTCCTTCAAATACAAATCCGATAATTTTTGATTCACTGCTCCCCATATTGAAAGTTTTTGTTGTTTGGGGGTTGGTTTTAGAGTAATCTTTTCCGCAGTCAACAGGTACGCATGAATAATCATATCCAGGATTCAATTCAAGTATTTCTTCAAGGCTTGCTGATATTTCTGATTTACCATCAAAAGAAGCTGTGAAAACAGAATCAGCTGGCTCATTTTCAAAGCTCATATTTATCCAGCCGGTGATACTGGAGTTTGGGCCATAAGCTTTTGTCATTGAATAATTTGGGTTTCCTATTTCAAACTCTGCCAAGACCAAAGGAGAAAAAACAAGCAAAAAAACAAAAGAAAGAAAAGCAGCGAACACTATCACAGATTTCAAAAAAACAAACTCCCCTAATTTCCACGAATTCTTAAACTCTGAATCAGTAAGTCCCATTTAGCCTCTTTTATTATTTTATCTTTACTAAAAAGCCATTACCACTTTATAAATTTGTTTAATGCTTTATTTGAATTAATTTATTATATATAAAATTTTAAATTTATAAAAATAATTGAAAAAAATTCACCAGCTAAGTGATATCTAAGAATCAATAAAACAAGAATATTTTTAAAGATGTATTTTGTTATATAAAAGTAAAAGAGGAAAATGAAAAACAAAACCTTGGTTTTGGCGATAATATTTGTTCTTGT
>Ga0315551_10000851_pt1 | contig 23913 bp, 20 predicted proteins | sample SalMarSW160290MG_FD_203678 | JGI IMG/M metagenome (GOLD analysis project Ga0315551, IMG submission 203678) | Salt marsh sediment microbial communities from the Plum Island Ecosystem LTER, Massachusetts, United States - Salt Marsh Sediment SW1602-90 ...
ATGCCCCTCTGGTCAACATCATTACCGAAAACCCAGGTATGGCTGCTGAGGATGTGGAGAGGCTCATTACTTTTCCCTTGGAAAGCCTACTTAACGGCGCTCCTCATGTCACCCGAGTCAGGTCAGAGTCAGCCACAGGAGATTCTGTTGTGACCGTGGAATTTGAATGGGGCACGGACATCTACCAAGCCAGGCAGATCGTATCCAGCAAACTGGAGCTTGTGACAGGTCGACTCCCTTTGGGCACGACTTATCCTATATTAGGACCGGTTTCTTCAAGGATGGGAGAAGTTTTCGAATTTGCCGTAACCGGAGAGGATACAGACCCCATGGAGCTCCGTTCTGTTGCTGATTGGACCATACGCTACAGGCTCCAGGGGGTACCAGGGGCTTCTTTTGTCATCAATCTGGGAGGATTCATCAAACAGTTCCAGGTTTTCCTTAAACCCGAAATGCTCAAAAACTACAATATCACCATCAACGAGGTCAAAGACGCTATTGAAAAGAGTAATAGAAACTTCTCAGGGGGCATTATCAGAAAGGGCTCCCAAGAAGCCTTGATTAAAGGACTGGGAAGAATCGAGACTCTCGAGCACATTAAAAACACCGTTATCACCTCGCGCAACAATGTACCTGTTTATGTCAGAGACATATCCGAAGTGCAAATTGGAAGTAAATTCAGAAGGGAATCAGGGAGTCACAACGGTAGAGAAGCCGTCTATGTCACTGTGGAAAAGCAGTATGGAGGGGATACCTTATCTACTATACACAATATCAAAAATGCCTTAGCTCAAATTGCCAGGGACATTCCAGAAAAAATAAAAATAAAGCCTTTCTACGACCAGTCGATTCTCATCCTGAAATCCATCAACCATGTCGAAGTCTCTATTCTGGAAGGAGCCATCCTCATCATCCTGGTCATGATCTTTTTCATGTGGAACCTGAGAAGTTCCTTGATCGCCTCTTTGACTATCCCCTTCTCTATTCTGATCGCATTGGTTCTCATGAATATTTTTGGAATAAAATTAACGGTGATGTCAATTGGGGGCTTAGCCATAGGCATAGGCAAGGTAGCCAATGGCTCAATCATCATGGTCGAAAACATCTTCCGTGTGCTTAAAGAGAAAAAAGGCCAAGGCACAACCTTGCAATTGACATCTGAAGCAGCTAAAGACGTCGGAAAATATCTTTTTTCAGCCAGCTTGATCATTATCCTCGTCTTCTTGCCTCTGCTCACCCTTAAAGGCATCGAAGGAGCCATGTTCCAGCCCACTGCTTTTGCCGTAACTGCAGCTCTTTTTGGCTCTCTCATCCTGAATCTGACTCTAAAGCCTGTCCTGGCTTCTGTTTTCCTGACAGAAACCCATCTTAAGAAGAAAGAAAATCCTGTCACACTATTCTTGGCCAGAAAATATCATTCCCTCTTGTCCTGGTCTGTCGATCATAAAAAAATCATCCTTTCTATCTTCATAATTCTGATCATAGGCGCTGGAATTTCCTATAACTTCCTGGGCAAAGAATTCGTTCCTCCTCTCGATGAAGGTGCCATCATGGCCTCGACTGTTATGCTCCCTGAAACATCGCTGGAAGAATCCGTTGAGATGGGCCTAAAAATCGAAAACATATTTCTCTCTTTTCCTGAAGTCATTTCTGTATCCAGGACCACGGGGACTGCCGAAGGCTCGGAACATCTTCATCCTGTTAATCACAGCCATTACAATATTGAGCTTCTTCCCAGGGAGAAACGGAAAAGGGACTTCAAGCACCTCACAGCGGCTATGAGAAAGGAGCTGGACAAGCTTCCAGGAGTGGCTTATATCTTCGAACAACCCATAGCCAATAAGCTGGCAGAGATGCTGACTGGGACCGAAGGTCAGCTCTCGGTGAAGCTTTTCGGCTCCGATTTAGAAGTACTCAACGATAAAATCGAAGAAATCCGGAATGTGATGGCCGAGATAAAAGGTGTGGCCGATTTGCAGATTGAGCAGACAACGGGCATCCCTCAACTGGTGATCAAACTGAACAGAGAAAAGCTGGCCCGTTTTGGCATTCCTGTAGGAGAAGTGGCAGATATCATCGAAACAGCATTGAATGGCATCGAAGCGACTGATGTCTATGAACCGGATCGCATCACCTCTGTTCTTATCCGTCTTCCCGAAAGATACCGCAGGGATGAAGAAGCCATAAAAAACCTCCTGGTCGACACACCCAGCGGAGAAAGGATCCCTCTTTCTCAACTGGCTGAAATCGAAAAAAGTGAAGGTCCCCAGACCATCTTTCGTGAAAACCTGATGCGCCGAAAGATCATCCTGTGCAACGTGGTCAAACGTGATGTGGGAAGTTTTGTGAAAGAAGCTCAGGAGAAAATTGCTGAAAGGATTACACTCCCGGCAGGTTATTTCGTCACTTTTGGGGGGCAATATGAAAGCCAACAGAGGGCTCTAAAGCACCTGACCCTCCTTATGCTCCTGGTGATCCTGATTATCTTCGTGGTTCTCTTTTCCTCTTTTGGTTCCATCTGGCAGGCTCTTCTTATCATCCTCAACATCCCTTCGACTCTGATTGGAGGCATTTTAGGCCTTCTGATCGCCGGCCAGACAATCAATGTCTCATCCACCATCGGACTCATCGCTCTCTTCGGGATCTGTGCTCAAAACGATATCATTCTGGTGGCCAAGATCAATGACTACAGAAGACAGGGTCTTTCTCTCCGTAAATCTATCATCGAAGGGGCTCTGACGAAATTCAGGCCCATTATCATGACGGATATGGTGATGATCGTAGCAGTGCTTCCCTTAGCCTTAATTGTGACAACCGGCGCGGAACTTCACCGACCGCTGGCTGTGGTCTATATCGGAGGATTCTTCTTCGCCATCCTGCTCAGGCTCATCGTGGTACCAGTCCTCTACGAGACTTTAGCCAAGCTGGGAAAAGAAAAATAACACCATTCACAAATGCTCACACAGAATTTTTATTCCGATGAGAATCAGGATCAGGCCTCCCAGAAGCCCAGCTCTTTTTCCCAACCATTGCCCCATGAGACGACTTGTTTTCACTCCCACGACTGTTAACAGAAAAGCCACCACTCCTATGACTGCAGCAGGGTACAAGATATTGACATGAATGAACGCAAGGCCTAACCCCACAGCCAAGGCATCGATACTCGTAGCCACAGAAAGCATGAGCAGGGACAAGCCTTTTGTGGGATCAGAATCCTTCCTCTCCACTCGCCTTTGACGGGAAAAAGATTCACAGATCATCTTACCACCGATAAAAGAGAGCAAGCCAAAGGCGACCCAACGATCGACGGCCTGGATATAGCGGAGCACACTCTGCCCTGCCAGCCATCCGATAATAGGCATCATGAACTGGAAAAAGCCGAAATAGATAGCTATCCTGAACGTCTGTTTTCCAGTCAATCCTTCCCGGCTCAAGCTAAGGCCCACAGAGACAGCAAAGGCATCCATGGCTAAGGCTAAAGCAATGGCCAAGACAAGGGGAAAACTCATATCGACTCTTTATTCCATCAATCCAGATAGCTTAAATAATCAACCTGGCTCGACACTTATGATTCACTCCTCTTTTCTCAAGTACTCCAAGGCCAGGAAGCTCATCAGGAGTGTGGCCAGAGGCAGCGCCTTCTCGTCCAGGTCAAAGGCAGGATGATGATGGGGAAATTCCATGCCGTCGCCCATCCCGAAGAAGAAGAAAGCTCCAGGAACTCTCTGGAGGTAGTAGGCAAAGTCCTCGCCCCCCATGACTGGGTCTATGGGCCTAATATTTTCCTCGCCTAATGTCTTCCTGACCGTCTCCAGGACAAAATCCACCATCGCATCATTGTTCACAAGAGGAGGATATCCTTTTTCGTAATCGACCCGGCCAGAAGCACCAAAAGCCTTACACGTCTCTTCTGTGATTTCCTGCAACCGTCTCTCCGCCAGGTGCTGGAGCGTTGGATCAAAAGTCCTCACCGTTCCGGTCAGCTTCACCTCATTGGGGATGACGTTGTAAATCGTCCCTCCCTCCACGGTCCCAAAAGAAACGACCACAGGCTTGAGAGGATCCACATTACGACTGACGATACTCTGCACATTAACCACAAGATGGGAAGCCACCAGGATGGGATCTACTGTTGTCTGGGGCATAGAGCCGTGCCCCCCTTTCCCCTTAACTATGACGGAAAACTGATCAGGTTGAGCCATCATCGGGCCCTTGACAATCCCCAAGGTTCCAGTAGGAAGAGGTTGCCAGAGATGGAGCCCGAAAATGGCATCGACTCCCTCCAGTGCCCCTTCTTCGATCATCTCCTTGGCTCCTCCAGGAAGCTTCTCCTCCGAAGGCTGGAAAAGGAAGACGACTCTGCCTTTAAAACTGCCTTTTCTATGGGAAAGGAGCTCAGCCGCTGCCATGACGATAGCCATATGACCGTCATGAGCACAGGCGTGGGCAGCTTCTGGATTTTCAGAAATATATTCCTTATCCCCTTCTTCCCTTAAAGGAAGGGCATCCATATCAGCTCTCAAAGCAACGGTTCTTCCTCCCGGTTTCCCTTCTAGGACTCCTTTTAATCCCGTCTTGGCGAGAGTGACCGCAGGAATACCGAGACCTTCTAAGAATGTGCGAATGACAGATGAGGTTCGGTGCTCCTGAAGGGCAATCTCGGGATGGCGGTGGAAGTCCCTCCGCCATTGGACGATTTTTGGGGTTAATTTCTTAATCTCTTTCTTTAATCCCTCGATCATTCTCTCCTCCATACCTAAGACAATTTCAATTTATGTCTTCTTTTTTATCTCTATAACTCAAGTGGAGACATTTGAGCCCATTTGGCCTGTTTACTGAACGGGCCCCACATGTTAATGACATTTTCTTTATTAACCCTGTAAGCCTCGAATCTGAGGCTTCGTCATCAGGCTTACCCCCAAAGTGATGATGGAATTGACCACCAGGCCCACAAACCCGGCATTCATCCCCAAGAAGGGATCCTTTCCTCCGAGAACGAGAAGTATCACCACTGCTACTCCTGCTAACAATCCGGAAAAGACACCAGTCTTGGTCACTCTCTTCCAGAAAAGGCCTAAAACCACTCCCGGGAAAAACTGGCTGACACCATCATAGCCGAAGATGAGCAAAGGAACCAGCTCATTGGGAAGAAAGATGGCAAAGACAAGGGCCAGAGTGGTGACGGCCAGCACCATGAACCGGGAAAGGCTCATGACTTTCTCTTCGCTGGCTTGGGGACGAAACCCAGTCTGGTAGACATTCTTGGCCAAAAGGGTGGCGGCAAAGAGAACCAAGATGGCTGAGGGGACCATAGCTGTTACCGCTCCAGCTGCACCCACAAAACCCATGAACCAGGAGGGATAGGTCTTGCTGACCAACTCCAGAAAAACCATATCCCCATTTTCCAAGCCCGGAATGACAAGAAGGGCGGTGAATCCCACCATGAAGACAAGAAGAATCGGGATCTGATAGAAAGGCATGATGACAGCATTGCGCTTTATGATCTTTGCGCTCTTTGCCGAAAAAGCGGAACCGAACACATGGGGCCACATATAGAAGCCTAAGCCAGTGAGAAGAACTGTTGACATGACCCAGCCCACATCCATATGGACAGTAGCTCCGGGAAGCATAAGATGGTGAGGATATTGTTTGATGAGGGCCTGAAACATCTTCCCAAAGCCTCCAAAATAGATGAGAGGAACTCCTATGCCCACGATTCCCACCGCAAGAACCATCATCACATCCTTGACGATAGCCACCCAGGCTGCCCCCTTTATTCCGCTGGTGTAGACAAAGGTACAAGTCAAAAGAAAAGAGATGATGATGGCCAGATGAGAACTGACGGCTCTGTTGCTGGCTGCTTCAACGATCAAACCCAGGCCTGAAAGCTGGAGTTGAAGGTAGGGGATGATGGAAAAAACACCGATAAGGGCCACCAGCACCCCGAGAGATCGACTCCCGTACCTGTTGATGAAAAAATCGGGCTGGGTGTGAAGGCCGTGGCGCTTGCCCACCTTCCATAGAGCAGGAAGGATAAAAAAAGACAGAGTGTAGGCTAAAGCGCCATAGATAAGAATATAGAAAGTGGGAGCCCCTTTTGAATAAGCCCATCCACTTGCTCCCAGGAAAGTGAAAGTGGTGTAAATCTCCCCTGCCATCAGCAGCCAGATGATGATGGCCCCAAACTGGCGGCCTCCCACAGTCCAGTTTTCCAGGTTCATCTTGAGCCGCCGCCCCGCATAGATGCCAAGGAGGGAGGAAAAGAGGATGGTTGCAAAGATGATGATCAGAGCCGAGTTCATTCTTCCTCTCCCCCTTGCGGAGGATTGAACTTCTTTTCCACCCTATAAGCCAGGAAGAGGATGAAAGGAGTCAATATGACCCAAGAAAGAATCCAGAACAGAATAAAGGGCAGACCCAAAATAATGGGATAAATTCGATTGACTAACGGGAGGGCAAAAACAAGGGTGATAAAGGGCACAGCTCCAAGAAGCAGAGCGTATATTGTCCCTTTTCGCATCAGAACCTCCTTTCCGGAATCTTGCCCATTATATCAAAAGCAGAAAAATCTCAAAATAAAAGAGGTAGCCAATCTTTTTTCCAAGATAGGAGTGAGGGCGGGATATAATCGGTCATAGCGCCGGTTCCTCTCCATCCTCGCCAAGACCCTCCCACCCTCCACTATGGGCCTCGGATGGACAGGAACCGCTACCTCACTGGTTACAGAAAAAATTCTTCACTCATCATGGAAATAGAGATGCTATTAATAAAAGATAATCCCGGAAGATTTATCATTTCTGTGATTTGCCTTATAATAAATTTCTCATTCTGCGGTTACTTTGAGGATTGAGGCTGAATGAATCGCACTGGAAACAAGGACAAAAAAATCATACTCAGGGGAGTTAGAGTCCATAACCTGAAAAACATCAATCTCGATATTCCCCTCAACAAATTGATCATCGTTACCGGAGTTTCTGGATCTGGAAAATCCTCGCTCGCTTTTGACACCCTGTATGCAGAAGGACAGCGGCGCTACATCGAATCCCTCTCCGCCTATGCCCGTCAATTCCTGGAAAGGATGGAAAAACCCGATGCAGATGCCATTGAAGGTATTACTCCTGCCATAGCCATCCAGCAAAAAGCCGTCACTAAGAATCCGCGCTCGACTGTGGCCACAGTCACTGAAATCTATGACTTCCTCCGGGTTCTCTTCGCCCGCATCGGAACTGTGCACTGCCTTAAGTGCGGTCAGCCTGTCAGGCGTGACACGATCGATGCGATCGTTGAGACCCTGTTCAAGTTTCCCCCTCAGACCGGAATCTGGATAACCTTCTCCTGGCCATTGAAGAAAGGGGTCAAAGCTCTGAAAAAAGATGGCTTTTTCCGAATCGTAAAGGACAACAAAATTCTCAACCTGGACGAGGCCAAGTTGAGGGAAGAAAAAGAGATCGATGTCTTGGTAGATAGGATGAGCCTGTCGAGAGAGGAAAGAGGAAGGCTGGTCGATTCTCTGGAAATGGGTCTAAAAAAAGGAGAGGGAAAGATCAAAGTCCGCTCCCATAAAGGAGATGAGTTTATTTTCTCCGAAAGGCTGGAGTGCAAGCGCTGTGGCATCCTCTATGAAGATCCTTTTCCCAATCTCTTCTCCTTCAACAGCCCCCAAGGCGCATGCCCCACCTGCCACGGATTCAGGGATTTGGCCACATTGGATGAAGACAGGATTGTCCCTGACAAGAGCAAAAGCCTGGAAGAAGGTGCCGTAGAGCCATGGACAAAGCCGCTCTCACGAGGATTGATGGAGGAGATGATCTATGAGGCAAGGCGAAGGGGGATTCCTACTGATGTCTCTTTCAAAGACTTGAAGGAAGAGGAGAAGAAATTGATCCTGGAGGGAGGAGATGGCTATTACGGGGTGAAAGGCTTCTTTGAATGGTTACAGACCAAAAAATACAAAGTCCAGGTCAGGGTGCTCCTCAGCCGCTACCGGAAATATGTGCCCTGTCCAGCCTGCAACCAGATGAGACTTAATCCCCAAGCCTTGAGTGTCAAGATTGAAGGCCTTTCCATCGGAGAAGTTGTCCAGATGACGGTCGAGGAGGCTCGTGATTTCTTCCAAAGGATCCAGCTGACTCCTTTTGAGAGACAGATCGCTGAAAAATTAATCCATGAAATCCAAAACCGGCTGAATTTCCTCCTGGAGGTTGGCCTGGATTACATCACTCTGGATCGCATGACTTTTACACTCGCTGGAGGAGAAGCCCAGAGAATAAACCTGGCTGCTGCCTTGAGTACATCCCTGGTAGGGACTCTTTTCGTTCTGGACGAACCCAGCATCGGCCTTCATGCCCGGGATAACCACCGTTTGATCAAAATCCTCAAGTCTCTGAAAGAGATCGGAAACACCGTTTTGGTTGTGGAACATGATCCAGAAATCATTAGATCTGGTGACTATCTGATTGATCTGGGACCAAGAGCAGGGGAAGCCGGCGGCGAGATTATTTTTTCAGGAGCTATGAGTAAGTTTCTCCACGCCCCTCACTCCCTCACCGCTCAGTACATGAGAGGTGAAAAGAAAATCGAACTGCCCAGGAAAAGGAGGCTCCCGCATCAATTTATCGAAGTCGAAAACGCCTACAGGCACAACCTGAGGAATCTCAATATCCAGATTCCCCTGGGGATTTTCACCTGTATTACTGGAGTCTCCGGCTCAGGAAAAAGCACCCTTCTCTTCAATGTCCTCTACCAAGGATGGATGGGGGAGGCCAAAGACGGGTTCAAGAGAATAAAGGGAAAGGATGCCGTGGATAAAATCATCATGGTCGACCAGTCTCCTCTGAGCACATCTCCCCGTTCTATCCCTGCCACTTACACCAAGGCTATGGATGATATCCGACAAATTTTCAGCCAGACGCGAGAGGCGAAGGTTCTGGGATACAGACCCGGTTTCTTCTCTTTCAACACTGCAGGGGGAAGGTGCGAGGAATGCAAGGGGGCCGGCCAGCAGATCGTGGAGATGCATTTCCTCTCAGATGTGGTCTTAACCTGTGAAGCCTGTAAAGGAAAGCGTTTCAAGGATGAAATTCTCGAAGTAAAACACAAAGACAAGAATATCGACGATGTGTTGAATATGACCGTGGAGGATGCCTGTGAGTTCTTCTCTGACCGGCCCAAAATCAGGAAAAAACTTTCTCCTCTTATCGAAGTCGGCCTGGGCTATTTGAAATTGGGGCAGCCCACCACAACCTTATCGGGGGGAGAATCACAGAGGATTAAGCTGGCTTACCATCTTGTCCACCAAAGGGAAAAGCACATCCTCTATCTCTTCGATGAACCTACCATCGGCCTCCATCCTGATGATATCTCTGTGCTCCTGGGCTGTTTCCAGAAGCTGGTGGAAGAGGGCCATTCAGTAATTGTCATCGAGCACAACATGGATGTGATCAAGAGTGCCGACTATATTATTGATTTAGGGCCAGAGGGAGGGGAGAAGGGCGGAAAAATCGTGACTCAAGGCCCACCGGAGAAGATCATCAAATCCAAAAAATCCCACACCGCCCGCTACCTGAAAAAATACCTTAGCCGGTCGCAAGTGTAGAGGAATAATTCAGGCTATTAAAAATCTTATAAAATTACGGATGTCATGAAATTCGCAGTTACCGGAAAAGGCGGGACGGGGAAGACCACTCTAGCTGGAATATTAGCTCATTACTTTAAAAATGACGGGTATCAAGTCTTGGCTGTGGACGCAGATCCTGATGCCAATCTGGCATCGGCAATCGGAATCCCTGCGGATCAGGCAGCCTCAATTGACCTGCCCCCCTGATATCGGTACAGGAGATATGTTAGAATTTTCCTGGACGAAAGGAGAGGGATATGGGCAGGAAACGATTCACAGCCAAACAGATCATCAACATGCTTCGGGAAGCCGAAGTGCTATTAAACCAAGGTTCTACAGTTGGAGAGGTTTGCCGAAAACTTGGCATCTCTGAGCAGACCTATTATCGCTGGAGGAAAGACTACGGCGGGATGAGAGTGGACCAGGCCAAGCGTCTAAAGGAGCTTGAAAAGGAGAATGCTAGGTTAAAGAAGCTTGTGGCTGATCTTTCTCTGGACAATGATACTCTCAAAGAGGCAGCACGGGGAAACTTCTGAGCCCGGTGAAAAGAAGCCGGGCAGTCGCATATGTATGTAAGAGGTTGAGTGTTTCTCAGAGAAGAGCGTGTACGGTTTTGGGCCAGCCACTCTCCACACAGCGGCACATGCGGAAAGTGCCTGAAGATGAGGAGAGGTTGGTAGAGCGCATTATTGACTTGGCTTGTCAATATGGACGCTATGGCTACTGCCGGATCACTGCTTTATTGCGGAACGAAGGCTGGCAAGTTAATCATAAGAGAGTGGAGAGGATCTGGAGGCAGGAGGGATTGAAAGTGCCAAAGAAGCAGCCAAAAAGGGGACGTTTGTGGCTAACGGATGGATCGTGTATTCGACTGCGTCCTGAGAAGAAAGACCATGTATGGAGCTATGATTTTGTCATGATCAGAACTACAGACGGGAAGCCAATACGCATATTGGTTATTATCGATGAATACACAAGAGAGTGTTTGTCCTTGTTGGTTGCACGCAGGATCAGGTCTCAAGATGTTTTGGATCAGCTGCATGAGCTGTTCATAAGACGGGGCATTCCGGAATATATTCGTTCTGATAATGGGCCCGAATTTACGGCTAAAGTGGTGAGGGAGTGGTTGGCAGATATCGGAGTCAGCACCTTGTTCATCGAACCCGGCAGTCCATGGGAGAATGGCTATGTGGAATCCTTCATCGGAAAATTTAGAGATGAGTTGCTCAACAGAGAGATCTTTGATACATTATTGGAGGCGAGGGTGGTCATAGAGAACTGGCGAAAGGAATATAATCACTTCCGGCCGCACAGTTCCCTGGGATACAGACCGCCGGCTCCAGAGGCTATTGATTATGGAGCTCTAACTTTGCATGTGTAACAATAGATGGGGGCAGGTCAACCTGGCTGTTTTATCCGTGATACTCCATTCCAGTACGTCAGCAGGTGGGAATTAAAGGAAATCAATAAAATCCTTGAAAATGTATCTGGTGGGATTCAGAAATCTCGGTATATTTTATGAAAACACCGTGAACCGCATTCTGGAAGATATCGTCCAGGTCTGTCAGCCGGTGCGGGCCACGGTCATCGGAAAATTCAATCCCAATAACTGAAGTCGCTTGACAGGCCATATTTATTGGATTATATTAACCATATAGTTAAACTAACTGATTGGTTAATTTAAGGAGAGGAATGACAAGTAAAGAAAAACACGCCAAGCAGAAGATACTGGATGCAAGCCTCGAGGAATTTGCTGTTTTTGGATTCGAAGGCGCGCGTGTAGACCGGATCGCTCAAAAGGCCGACATCAATAAAGCCATGATCTTCTATTATTTCTCCTCCAAACAGAATCTGTACCGGACGGTCATCAAGGAGGTTCTCCTCGACTTCATTCCCAGAGTTCAACGTGTAGTCATGGAGGCGCATACTCCCGAGAGTCTCTTTGAAATCCTCCCTGCTCTCTACATCCGCTATTTTTCCGCCAAAAAAGAGGTCATCAAAATAATATGCCGCGAAATGATTCACTCACCCCAGAACATCACTCCCCTGATGAGAGAGATTTTCGCAGAGTTTCCCGATGCTCCCTCAAAAATGCTTCCCCGAGTCATCCGAGAGTGGCACAGCAAGGGCCTGTTATCCGAATCCGATCCTGTCCAGTTTATCTTTAATATCGTTCCTCTCTGTCTCTTTCCATTTATCGCCCAGCCCATGGTGGAAGCGATTTTGGATGTACGCATCTCAGATGATAAAGACTTCCTCGAGAAGCGCATCCAAAGCATCACCCATCTCTTAAAAAGGGGATTGTTGCCATGAAAAAAAAATATCTTTTTGGACTCGTTCATCTTGTGCTTTTTTTCTTTCTCGGCACTTTTGTTTTTTCCCGGCAAACAGTAGAAAAAATCTCACTAACCAAAGCCATCGAGGAGGGCCTGAACAAGAATTATGAATACCTAAACACCATACTCGACGAGCAGAGCGCAGCCCTCCAGCGTCAAATCTCCTCCAAAGACAAACTGTTCCGTATCGACTTTGACGCCAGCTATCTCTACAAGTCGGAGACCATGATCATCGGCATTCCCGCGGTTGAGATTCCAGGGATTTACACCGTTCCCGGAAGGGAAATCGAGGCCGGTCTCCATCACAGTTACGACCTCAATATCGGCCTCACCCAGCCCCTCTTCACCGGGGGAATCCTCTCCAATTCCATCAAACTCAATGAAGTGCGCCAAGCCATCGAGGCCAACCAAAAAATCCTTAAAGTCAACGAATTCGCCGGTCTGATCAAATCCTCCTATTTCCAATTTCACCTCCTGACCCAAAAAAAACAATCCCTCCAGATCCTTGAAAAAAAACTGGGCCTTCACCGTCAGCGAATAGAGGATTTGCGGAACGAAGGGCTCGTCCGCAAATCCGACCTCTTGGAAACCCTCTCTAAGATCGAGGAAATCCAGGCTAATATCAGCGATATCGAACAGGCTATAGAGTCTGAAAGAATACATTTTCATAAGCTCTGCGGATACTATCCTGAAGAGATCGATGCCGCCTACAAGGAGGAATCCGTCAACCAGAACGTCGCCCTATCCTATTTCGAGGAGAATCATCCCGTGCTGAAAACTCTTCAGAACCAAGCCGATATTCTTGCCCTTCAAAAAAAGATCAACTCCGGCAAGTATCTTCCCCAGATTAGCGGATTTGCCAAATTGCACTATGGGAAGCCAGGAATCGATTTTTTCAAGAAAAAATGGGCCCTCTACTTTCAGGGTGGAATTGTCCTTTCGCTTCCTGTGTTCGAATGGAATCGACTCCATGGTGAAAAAATCCTGCTCGATTACCAAGAACAAAAGCTTCTGAACCAGAAAAACAAGTTTATCCAGGATATCGCCACCTCCCTCGAAATCCTGTTCGCCTCCCTCCAAAAGCTGGAAGAAAAAAAAGCCCACATCACCCAACTGCTCGAGTACTCCAAGGAGGATGCCGACCTGAAGGAAGCCCTTTATGTGGAAAGGCAAATCCCCAATGTCGATTATCTGGAGGCGCTTCTCACTCGGGAGAAAAATGCCTTACTCCTCCAAGAAATCCAGATCCAGATCGAGAGGATCAAGGTGAATATCAACACCCTCATCGGGAAAAGCAAGGAGGATGCTCATGAGTAAAAAAATATTGGTTGTATCCATCGGTTTGATAGTCTTGACTGCCTGCTCCAGGGGAACTCCAGAATTCGTCATGGCTGCCGGCGTGGTGGATGGTGAGGTGATCACGGTAAAAGCTGCCGTTACCGGCAAAATCGAAACCCTCCATATCCTAGAGGGTACGGAGGTGGATAAAGATAGTATCCTGGTGACCGTCGATTCAGATAAAATCGAAAACCAGATCCAAGGTCTTGAAATCCAGGAACAGGGGATTACCCTGAACCGTAAAAAACTCGATCGCAGAATTCAGCTCCTTAATTCTAATCTTGAATATTGGAAAAAACAGGTGGAAAGTTTCGAACGGCTGGAGAAAAAAGAGTCCATAGCCGGCGATCAACTAGAACAGGCCCGCCTCAAGATGGATGAAGTTGAAGCTTCCCTTTTCGATGCTCAGCAATCCTTGCTCGAACTTTTCGTCCAGTCCAAAAATGTAAAGAATCAGAAGGAATATTTGAATCTTCTCCTTGAGGACCATATCATTGTCTCTCCGGTGTCCGGTGTAGTTCTGGAAAAGTTCGTCTCCCAAGGTGAGACAGTTTTCCCCGGAACCTCAGTGGCCGATATCCTGGACTGGTCCAGCCTGTATGTGGAGACTTTTCTCGAAGAAACCGAACTTTCCCGTTTAGAGCTCGGCCAGAAAATCGATGTCCTGGTTGATGGTATGGAAGGTCGGGTTTTTTCGGGCACGATCATCTACTTCGGCAAAAAGGCCGAATTTTCTCCCAAATACATCATCTCGGAAAAGGAGCGGCAGTCGCTGCTTTACAGGGTAAAGATAAAATTGGAGCAAGACCTGAAGGTTTTTAAGCTTGGAATGCCGGTCACGGTGAGGATCGGTCGTGTTTAAAGCGAAGCGAAGAAAAAATCGCCGAAGCTTTATGAGGGCTGAGAATGCTTAGGGTGGAAGGGATTTCCAAGTCCTTCGGCTCCTTAAAGGCGGTCGACAGAGTCTCTTTTGCCCTCGAGCCGGGCACGATCAGCATCCTGGCTGGAGCCGACGGTGCAGGCAAGTCCACCATCCTGAAGATGACTCTGGGCCTGGTCAAAAAGGACTCAGGGGAAATTTACCTCGACGGCAAGCCGGTTGGAAAAAAATTTAAGCGCATCACAGAAATCACCGGCTACATGCCGGAAAGATTTTCTTTATATTCCGACCTCAGCGTTGAGGAAAACTTAAACTTCTATTCTGATATCCACCAGGTGCCCCGCCGGCGTCGAGAGGAGATGAAACATCGGCTTTTGGAAAAAACCGGGATGCTCCCTTTTAAAAAAAGGAGGGCAGGGGCTCTCTCCGGAGGAATGAAACAGAAGTTAGCCCTTTCCTCCATCCTCCTCGCTTTTCCCGAGATCATCATCCTCGACGAACCAACAACAGGTGTGGACCCCCTTTCACGTATCGAGTTCTTCAGCATCATCCAGGAACTCAAACAGGAAGGGAAAACCATTATCATGGCCACACCCTATCTGGATGAGGCGGAAAAGGGAGACGAGGGCATTTTTATAAAAGACGGGAAAGTGCTTCGGAAAGGTTCGATCGTATCCCTCAAAGAGTCTTTCCCTGCCAAGCTGTTCAGGATCCTGCCCGAGGGAAATATTCTGGAGGTTATGGAGAGCCTCCAAGAAAATCCGGATATCAAGGATGACGTCTATATACGCGGCCGTTACATCAAATATTTGCAGAAGGAGGGTAGCCTCCTCCTCGAACAGATCCCGGCCCGTGAAATCCATGAGGAATCCCCCACCTTGGAGGATATCTATATTTATTATGAAAGGATCGGTCATGTTGGGCCACAAGCAGAATAGCGGCCAGCAATCGCTGGAGTCTCGGGAATTTTTGATCCAAGTCAGTAATCTGACAAAAAAGTTCGGGAATTTCACGGCTGTCGATCGCATCACTTTCGATATCACCAAAGGGGAGATTCTGGGATTTCTAGGGCCGAACGGTGCCGGTAAGACGACCACTATCAAAATGATCCTCGGATTGCTCCGGATCACTTCAGGCGAAGTGTTCATCAAAAACTTGAACGTCAAAAAAGACCTGAAGAAGATCAAGACCTTTATCGGGTATATGTCACAGAAATTTTCTCTTTATCCCTTGTTGAGTTCTTACGAAAATATGGAATTCTTTGGGGGAGTATCAGGACTGTCCCGTTCACAAATCCGTACACACAAGGAAAATATTTCCCGCGAGATCCCCGCCAAAATCCTCCGCCAGAAGGTGATGGACATCCCTCCCGGGATCAAGCAAAAGGTCTCCCTCTTCACCTGCTTGATGCCCGACCCTGAGATCGTGCTGCTGGACGAGCCCACATCAGGAGTTGATCCTGAGAACCGCAGGGATTTCTGGATGCGGATCTATGGGTTAAAGAAAGCGGGCAAGACTGTCCTGGTCACTACTCATAACTTGGATGAAGCTGAATATGCCGACCGGGTCATTATCATCCATAGAGGAAACATCATTCTGGAGGGGGAGCCGTTTGCCCTGCTGGAGAGGGAAGGGGCCGATTCTATGGAGACTCTTTTTAAGCGAGCCATACAAGGCCATGAAACGCATTAAAGCCGTCATCGCCAAGGAATTTTTTCATATTCTTCGTGACCCCCGGAGTCTAGTCGTCATTCTTGCCCTGCCGCTTCTCCAGATCTTTATTTTCGGTTATGCCCTTTCCTTCGATGTAAAGAAGATCGAAACAGCGGTGATTGACGACTCTCACAGTGAGCTATCCAAGAATCTCGTCCAGGCCTTTTCCAATAACTCCTATTATGTTTTGATCCCTCTGACAAAGGGAATTGAACCAGGAGCCGCCACCATAGATCGTGCTGAAGAGATGCTCCGTGCTGGTTCGATCAAGCAATATCTGCACATCCCTCAGGACTTTTCTGCTAACCTCCAAATGGGCCGGCCAGCTCGGGTTGCAACAGTCATCGACGGTAGCGATTCCAACGTGACCAATATCGTTCACCAGTACAACGAGATGGTCATTCTCGAATTCCTCTCGAAAAATAACAGCATAAGGGATCTTCTGAAAATCAACACCAAGATGTATTTCAACCCGGAAGTCAAGAGCTCCACCTTTATCATCCCCGGCCTTGTGGCGGTGATCATGATCATGATTACTGCGCTGCTGACTTCTTTGAGTGTTGCCAGAGAGAAGGAATCAGGCTCGATCGAGCTCCTTTTCATTTCCCCGTTAAGGTCTTGGGAGATCATTCTCGGGAAGACCATTCCCTATGTCGGGGTGGCATTTCTTGAAGGCACCATCATCATGCTGGTAGCAAGGTTCGGATTCGGCATCCCCATCAGGGGGAATCTGCTGATATTGCTGTTGTTTTCCCTGGTTTACATCATCACCGGGCTGTCGCTCGGGATTACTATCTCAACTGTGGCCGGCTCTCAAAAGGTGGCCATGATCGCCACCCTGCTGATTACCCTGCTGCCTTCGATTCTCCTCTCTGGGTTTATCTTTCCTTTGGATTCTCTGGGGCCTGTATTAAGGTCTTTTTCTTACATTGTACCAGCGACATATTTCCTCCGTATCATCCGAGGGGTTGTCTTAAAGGGGGCCGCGCTCAAACATTATATCAAGGAAGGGCTGATCCTTTTCGGTTTCAGTTTGTTGCTCATTAATATCGCGTCCACCAAATTTTCAAGGGAGAGAAAGGCCCGCTGATGAGGATTTTCTATCTTCTGCGCAAAGAACTGATCGAGATTTTCCGGCAGAAAGAAATGCTGTTTTTCATATTTGTGGCTCCTGTGATCCAAATAATCGTTCTCGGCTATGTGGTCACCACCGACGTCAAGAATATACCTGTTCAGGTCGTAAATCTTTCAAAAAACAAAGTCGCCCGAGAGTTGATTGCCCGAATGGAAAGTTCGCCGCTTTTTAACGTCAGGCGGGTTACCCGTAGCCCAGAGGATTACATCGAGGTATTCAAGAAAGGAGAGGTTCGTTCCATCATCATCATGAGAGACGGGTACGATACAAAGCGCAAGGCCCTTCATTATCCGGAGATTCAGATTCTGATGGATGGCATCGATTCCAATACAGCCCTAGTCGCAGCAGGCTATTTTAACGGCATCACCAAGAAGTACATCTTGGAAGATATCAGCCAAAAAGGCATGAAATTTCCGCTGGAAAGCCGGTCCCTTATCCGGTTCAATCCCGATCTCAAGAGCATCAATTATATGGGGCCTGGGATCGTGGCCCTTTTGCTGACCATCACGGCTATATTTCTGACATCGATCGGTCTGGTCCGGGAGAAAGAACAACAGACTATGGACACTTTACTGATCAGTCGTCTGAGGCCGATCGAAATCTACATCGGAAAGGCCCTCCCGATGGCTATACTGGGGCTGGTCGATATGGGGATCGGGATTGTGGTGGTAATCCTTGTCTTCGGCATCCCCCTGCGGGGAAACCTGTTTTACCTGCTCGTAGCAGCGGTTATTTTCCTTTTTGCTATCCTGTCTTATGCTCTGCTGATCTCTACCCTTTCATCCAGCCAACAGCAGGCGCTTTTCTTCGGATGGTTTTCCATGGTCACCTTCCTTATGTTGTCAGGACTTTTCACTCCCCTAGAGAATATTCCACCTGCTTTCCGCTGGCTGGCAGACATCAATCCCCTCCGCTACCTCATCAAGATCATCCGGGAAATTTTTCTCAAGGGGAACGGGATCGCCTACTTCAGCCGCGATTTGCTGATAATGGGGGGGATCACTGCCGTCGTTCTCTCTTTGTCCCTCATCAACTTCCGCCGCCTCATCTCTAAATAGATAGAGGGATTAGGCTTTTGTAGTCTTCACGCTTTTTTAGTTTGGAGAAGATCATTCTTTGGATCATTTTGAAATCAGAGACTCGGTCTTGTAAAGGTTTATCTATTTAAAATACAGAGTGCATCCAATAATGTGCAAGATCAACAATTTGACAAAGGAAAGCCTGTCTACATTGGCTGAACCGGAATCTTTTGACTTTTTGTATACTCACAACGAGTCGTGGAATCTAGATTTAAAACATCTGTAAAACGAATAAGTTTTCCTATAGAGATTTGCCACTTGACGATAGAACTCTCTCCTGGTCAAAGCTATCGGCAAAACAGAGTGAATATGGTCATAAAAATCGTAATTTTGAATGAGCAAGCGGTCATAAAAAAATGTCGGCCTGAGTTTCAATGAAATAGATTCAATCCACATTGCAGGAGGATTTGGCCAGAGCTTGAACATAGAAAATGCTATTCGTATCGGCTTTTGCCTGATTTAGACAGGGAGAGATTTCATTATGTCGGAAACAGCTCACTACACGGTGCTTATCTCATCCTGCTCTCTGGCAGAAACAAAGATTTAGTTAATGAAATTTCCGAAAAAATGACCTATATCGGAATTGAACACAGAACCTCAATACATGAACGAATATACAGCCTCATTATTCTTGCCGCATACAGATATGAATCTTTTTCCTTCTGTTCGACAGGCACTCAATCCTTGATCCCAAGTGGGTTCATTGAATCAGGCAATGTCTCTGTTTTGATAGTCAATAAGCCCCAATAGCAAATTCTTATCCTTGCAGGTCAAGTTCTAAACGTCCTTATGTCCTTTATAACCTTTCTTGGGCCTACTCATCGAAAGAAGAAAGCCCTTTAAAACTTAAAGATTGCAGTAGAAAAGGGTATTTCAATCTTTTTCCGCCTCTTGCGGCCTTCTCCGCCTTTTTTTTTGACACAAGATTTTATCTGTGCTATAAGCTTTTTTGTCTGAAATATTCTGAAAGCCGAAAAAGAGAGAAAAAAAGAATTTTAAATTACGAACAAAAGGAGGCAACCATGCGCACAAGAATCATTTTAGTATTGGCAACAATATCCATTCTTATTTTCAGCTGTGCTCCCAAAGAAGAAATGGGCCGTTTGATCCCGATGGAGGATTTTTTCCGCAATCCTGAAAATACCTCTTTTTCATTGTCACCGGATGGAGAACATCTGGCATTCATGAAACCATGGGAAAATCGATTAAATATTCATGTCCAAAAAATTGGAGAGGAAGAGGTGACTCGCATTACCAGCGCAACCGAAAGAGACATCGCTGGATACTTATGGGCGAATAATAATCGTATAGCCTATGTTCAGGATACAGCAGGAGATGAAAACTTCAGATTATATGCCGTCAATGTCGATGGTACTGAGGAAAAAGAACTCACCCCATTCGAAAAGGTACAGGTACAGCTCATTGATGATCTCAAAGAGGATGAGGAGCACATGCTGATTGGGATGAATAAGCGAGACGCGCGTGTGTTTGATGCTTATCGCATTAACATCAACACAGGCGATATGGAGATGATCGCTCAAAATCCGGGAAATATTATAAGCTGGCAGACCGATCATGACGGAAATTTAAGAGTGGCTGGAACAACGGATGGAGTCAACACAAGCGTGTTGTACAGAGAAAATGAAAAGGATGATTTTCAAGTCCTTATCACGACCAATTTCAAGGAAACCTTACAACCGTTATTCTTTACCTTCGATAATAAAAATCTTTATGTGGCTTCCAACATAGGCAGGGATAAAACAGCTATTTATGAATATGACATTAAAAGTAAAGAAACGACCAAATTAGTATATGAACATCCAGAAGTCGACGTATCCAATCTATTAAAATCGGATAAACGAAAGAAAATTACAGGCGTTTCCTATTTCATCGATAAAAGACATTACCATTTCTTTGATGAGGAAAGAGAACAATTGCAGAAGAGCCTTGAAGAGCGGCTACCTGGCTATGAAGTAGTGGTTACTGATATGAGCAAGGATGAAAGGAAAGTCATGGTGAGAACCTACAGTGACAGGTCTCTTGGAGCATACTATTACTTTAACCACGACACAGATGAATTCATAAAGCTGGCGGATGTGAGCTCCTGGCTAAACGAAGAGGAATTAGCCGAGATGAAACCCATTGCTTATCAATCCCGGGATGGATTGACCATACACGGATATTTAACATTGCCCTTGGGATTGAAACCTGAGAAACTGCCTGTTGTTATCAATCCACACGGCGGTCCATGGGCCAGAGACAGATGGGGATTTAATCCAGAAGCCCAATTTCTTGCCAATCGAGGTTATGGAGTGCTGCAGATGAATTTCAGAGGCTCTACAGGCTATGGCCGTTCGTTCTGGGAGACTAGTTTTAAACAATGGGGCCTTACCATGCAGGATGATATCACAGATGGTGTCAAATGGCTCATTGACGAGGGAATTGCAGACTCAGAACGCGTGGGTATCTATGGCGGCTCGTATGGAGGCTATGCCACTCTGGCAGGGGTAACATTTACTCCGGATTTATATGCCTGTGGTGTAGATTACGTGGGTGTCTCCAACCTTTTCACGTTGATAAAAAGCATCCCACCCTATTGGGAACCTATGAGGCAGATGTTCTACGAAATGATAGGAGATCCCGAAAAGGATAAGGAACTGTACGAAAAAATTTCTCCTCTTTTCCACGCTGATAATATTAAAGCCCCCTTGCTCGTTGCTCAAGGAGCTAATGATCCCCGCGTGAATAAGCAGGAGTCTGACCAGATCGTGGAAGCCCTGAAAAAGCGGGGAATTGAAGTTAATTATATGGTCAAGGACAACGAAGGACACGGCTTCCGAAATGAGGAGAATCGATTTGATTTCTACAGGGCCATGGAGGAATTCCTGGGTAAACATCTAGGCGGAAGAGTGGAGAAAAAAGCTCAAGAGTAGAGCTGGTCTTTTGTGCTTAGGAATTTATTGAGTTCCAAGAATAATTAGGTCACTTTCCTTCAGAGTTGCTCATCCTTGTTTTCTATCTTGAGATATTTCTCAAGCCAGAGGTGAATCTCCTTCCACCAACGCACATTATTCTGTGGACCTGAAATCACATGCCCTTCATCGGGAAAGACGACCAGTCGTGAGGGAATCCCCTGTCTTTGAAGAGCCGTGAAGAGCTGCAGGCTCTCTGCAAAAGGCACTCTGTAGTCCCGTTCACCATGAGTAACCAGAGTCGGAGTTTTGAATTTTTTGGCTTGAACGTGGGGCGACCATTTTTTGTAGAGTTCCGGTTCATTCCAGGGGCTTTTCCCCATATCCCACTCTGGAAACCACAGCTCTTCAGTGGCTCCATAAAAGCTTATCAAGTTGTACAGACTGGCGTGGCTGACAATACATCTGAAGCGGTCTGTATGACCAATGATCCAGTTAACCATATAGCCACCGAAGGAACCTCCGATGGCCGCCTGCCGCTTCTTATCCACAAAATCGTAATGTTGGTTAACATAGTCCAGACCCTTCATCAAGTCCTCAAAACAGCGGCCTCCATAATCTCGGCTGATCTGCTCCCGGAAGGTGGAACCGTATCCTGAACTGCCCCTGGGATTGATGAATACCCCCACATAACCAGGAGAGCAGACAAGCTGGAAAGTAAACCAGGTGGTCATGAACCTGTCTGCCCACATATTCTGCGGCCCGCCATGGATAGTGAGCACGACCGGGTATTTCTTCTTGGGGTCGAATCCAGGAGGCTTCTGGATAAAACCGTGAACTTTTGCTCTCTCTGCCCCTTCGAACCAGAACTCTTCCAACCGAGGAAACTCGATCTCCTCCAAAAGCTCTGAATTTGTATATGTGAGCTGGGTAGCCTCTCCCCCAGAAGAAGGAATAGTGAAGAGTTCATTGGGCGTATGGTTATGAGAACGGATAAAAACAAGATTATTTCCATCTGGGGTAATATCTATCTGAACATTGTACCCGTCATCGTTGATTTTCTTGATGTCTCCTTTCAAATCCACTCTATATATGGAACTGCGGCCATGCTCCCGCGCGGTGAAAAAGAGAGTACGGCTGTCCGGGGCCCACAGGATCTGACCAACCGACAGGTCGAGCGGCTCTGTCAAGCATAGATGTTTATCCTCTTTTCTATCATAGACAGCCAGTCGCTTCCGGTCGGATTCATAGCCAACTTTTTCCATTGCTGCATAGGCGATGTATCGTCCATCAGGGCAATAATGGGGCTGGCTGTCCAAGGCAGGGTTAGAAGTGAGCTTTCTTTCTTCCGCTGTCTTGATATTTGCGACGAAAATATCATGATTTGTACTGATGGCCAGCATGGGGTCTTCATTCTTGACAAAACAGATCTGCGAACCATCGGGAGAAATGTCAAAGTCATGGTCACTGGAAAGCGAAACCGGCGGAGTGTCAAAATCACCAGGCGTAAGATCTTTCATCGATCCATCCTCAATGCTAACCAGAAGAACATGGTTTCTCTTGTCGCCTAGCCACCTGTCCCACTGCCGGAAGAGGAGGTGGTTGATTGTCCTTGCTTCACATTTAGGAAGTGCGGACTCAGTCCAATTCTCCTTGACCTTCCTTTCCTCCGACATCACTCTTGATCCGCAGATGAGGTATGCTCCATTCTTAGACCAGAGGGGAGAGTAGAGATCGGTTTGAGAGGAAGTGATTTTTTTGGCCTCTCCTCCGTTTACCCTGATCAGGTAAATATTGGCCACACCATCTCTGGAAGAGATAAATGCAATCTGCTTTCCATCCGGCGACCATCGCGGTGAATGATCGGCCTTCGGACTTCGAGTTAACTGTAGGGGCTTCCCGCCAGAAACTGGCATTAGCCAGATATCGCTGTTAAAACTATTCTCTTCCAGATCAGGGACAGAGATGGTGAAGGCGATCCATTTCCCATCGGGGGAAACCTGAGGATCGGAGACCGCTTTTATTTGATAGAGGTCTTCGGGCGTCATGGGGCGCTTGGCTTGGGCAAAGGTTGAAGGGAATAAAATTAACAATATGACACAAAAAGCCGCCAAATATTTATTCATGCATTCCTCCTTTTATGAATCTTGAAATCTTCCTCTCTTGCAGGGGATGTCTCTTTTATCCCTGAAAGACGCATTTTAAATCCAAATTTATCTTTATTCTCTTTCTGTAGCTATTAACACATAGAAACCCTGGCGTCAATTCAGTATCGTGGAAATTTTCATAGACTGATTGTTGTCAACAAATGCTTGACTGGGGCAGATAAAACTGATAAGAAAGAGCCTTTAATAAAGGAGGTGGAGATGAAAATTCTTCGCATCGCATTTATCCTTGTCTTGGTCTCTCTGGTTCTTATTGCAGCCCAAGACAAGAAAAAGCCCAAGCCTCCTAAAGTGGAGCAGAAAGTGGTCGTGGTCCCGGGCAACCAAGCATGGACTGATACCGGCTTGACATTAAGGCCGCAAGATAGAGTGACGATTACAGCCTCAGGCAAGGTATGTTTTAACAGTGGTTACACAGATTCTTGCGTGGGGCCAGAGGGATGGGATCGGCAAAATTACCAGAGTGACTGGCCAGGTGATTACCTCCAATGTGACGATCCTTTACCCTCCGTCAATCATGCCGCTCTTATCGGAGGAATTGAAAATAATAACTTCTTTGTGGGCAAAGACATCACTTTTCATGGAAAAAGAGGACAGCTCTTTCTAGGAATCAACGATTGCAGCTTCACAGGTAACTGTTCCAACACGGGCGAGTTCAGCGCGGTGATCAAGGTCGAGCGCAACGCTGTTCCCACAGAAAATTAGGGACAGCCTACGGTTTCTCTTTCTTTTTTTTCTG
>Ga0315551_10000852_pt1 | contig 23892 bp, 17 predicted proteins | sample SalMarSW160290MG_FD_203678 | JGI IMG/M metagenome (GOLD analysis project Ga0315551, IMG submission 203678) | Salt marsh sediment microbial communities from the Plum Island Ecosystem LTER, Massachusetts, United States - Salt Marsh Sediment SW1602-90 ...
TAAACCCTTTTTGTAGAAACACTTACATTAGACAGCACCAACAGGGCTAAAAAGTCAAAATTTTTGTATATTTTCTTAATTTTTTCTCCTTTTCCGCTACATTTTGCCAGTGGGCCATCCAAAAAGAAGGCAACATCGCTACCAAGTTGGGCTGCCAGCTTGGCGAGTTGGCGGTTGGGAAGTTGTAAATCGAGGTATTTGTTTAGCCCGATAAGGGTTGCCGCCGCATCGCTGCTGGCTGAACCAAGCCCTGAGCCAGCCGGGATATTTTTGGTCAGGGTGATTTTAATGTCGGCCTTTCCGGCCTTCGCAGCCCCCGCAGCTTCGCTTTTGCGAAGCAAAACGGCGGGGGCGGAGTAGGCTCGGCCGGTGTTTTCCAACAACAATTCGGCGGCCTTATAGACGAGATTGTCTTGCCCTTCTGGTGCCCACTCCGGCCCTTTGCAGATAAGCTCGATGCCGGCTCTTTCGCCCTTCTCAATGAGAATTTCGTCATAGAAGTTTATCCTGGCCATTATGGTATCTATCTCGTGATAGCCGTCGGGCCGTTTGCCAGCTATCAAAAGAAATAAATTTATTTTGGCAGGAGCTCTTACTAATAAACCGTCATTGACAACCTCAAATTGTTCTTTGCATATCAACATTTCGTGGCTCGTCCATTCTCCGTAGCAGCCCCGACAAGTCGGGGGCTACTGCGAAGGATGAATCGCTCGTGACCCGAACAAGGTACTAAATTTGCTCGTTGACCCTGTTAGAAATACCATAACGAGCTAATAATGTAATACAAATAAGATTTCTAACAGGGTTGACATTATAGCAGGTTATTCGTATTCTGAACACAAGAATCGGCCACAGAGACCGCAGAGAAAAGAATAGATTGCTTCATTTCTTCGTTCCTTGCAATGACAAGCAGGAATAATGAATGACGAATAGTGAAACAAAAACGAGTAACGAGCGACGGGCGACGAGCGACGAGCAGGTTGCGTGGTGGCACTGGCACAGGCGATTATATAACTGGGTTATTCACTGGGCTGATACGCGTTTTGGCATCTTGGCGCTTATTCTGCTTGCAATAACAGAGCCCATCTGTGTTCCCATTCCAGCCGATGTACTGGTTATCGGCATGTGCCTGGGTAAACCGAAGCGCTCGATAAGATACGGCCTGACCTGTGCATTTTTTTCCGTTCTTGGCGGCACAATTGCTTTTTCTCTCGGGCTGGCTATCGGCGGTGAGAACGTGGTAGCATTTTTCGAGAGCGTTCATCTCGGCGCAAAGGCACAGTCAGCACTTGAGCTTTACCATAGGTATGATTTCTGGGCAATCGCCATCTCGGCGCTGACACCGGTACCTTATATGCTGTTTAGCTGGCTGGGTGGCATGGCTGATGTCTCAATAAAAAAGTTTGTAATAATTAGCGTAGTCTTCCGCACAATGCGATTTGGCAGTGAGGCGATGCTTTTCTACTTCCTCGGCGAAAAAGCCCGTCGATTGATAGAAAAATATTTCAACATCGCCACTGTTGTTGTTATCATACTTCTTGCACTGCTTGCCTTTATAATGAAAAAACTAAGCCATCTATTTATGGGCTGAAAAGTGAACGACGAACAAAAACAAGCACTTCTTAAGGTAGCCCAGGATACCGTCGAGGCGGTTATTAAAAACGGGCCGACCCCTAAACCCGAATCGGATGACCCCGAACTAAATGCGCATTGCGGTTGTTTTGTAACATTAAAAAACCATGGCCGATTACGCGGATGTATTGGGCAATTCACCTCTGAAAATCCACTGATTGAGCTAATAGCTGAGATGGCCAAGGCCTCTGCTACCGGTGACCCGCGATTCTTTGCCGACCCAATAACCGCTGGTGAATTAGAGCAGCTGGATATTGAGATATCAGTTCTCTCGCCGCTGCAGCGCACGGATGACCCATTAAGCTTGCGATTAGGGATTGATGGCATTTATATAAAAAAGGGTCATGCCTCAGGCTGTTTTCTGCCGCAGGTTGCTACTGAGACCGGCTGGAGCAAAGAGGAATTTCTCTCGTACTGCTGTGCGCACAAAGCCAGCCTTAACGCCGACGCCTGGAAGAGTCCGGATACGGAAGTCCATCTATTTACCGCTGATATATTCGGCGCAACGTTCAAAGAAATTAAAAAAGAATAACCACAGAGAGCTCTCGCCGTGCTGCGCTCGGCGCAGCAGGTAAAAAACGCTGAAAAAACTAAAAAGACAAACCGTGTTAAGTTCTATGGACTCCTACCGGAGAAATTCAGCGATAATCTGGATAATAACGATTGTCTGTCTATCGAGTTGTCACAAGACTGACAAAATTGAAACTTCCGACTCGTCTGGGCGAAGGCCCAGCCGTAGTACCGACAATGTAATCCAGCAGCTCGATACACCCGCCGGCATGGCCGAGTATCTGCAAAAGCAGAAGCTGCCGGAGCTGGAATCTGTCGAGGTGTGGGAGAATGAATATGGGCCGGGACTAAAACTTACCACAACTCACTATGAGATTTTCACAACATTATTAGAGCCGCTGATGCTTCGGTCGGTGCCCGCCTTTATGGAAGCTGCATATCGCAGCTACAACAGTCAGTTAGCCGAACCTATTGAAACGAAAACCAAATTTACCATCTATCTTTTTGCCAACCGCCAACAGTGGGAGGATTACACAAAAACCTTTGCAGGTGAAAATGCGGAACTATTTTGCAAAATCCAATCGGGCGCATATTATCTAAATGGCGCCTGCGTGACATATAATATCGGCATAGAGCGAACGTTCACGGCCCTTGGGCACGAAGGATGGCATCAGTTTAACAGCAGACTATTTAAGTTTCGTCTGCCAAGCTGGCTCGACGAAGGCGTAGCGACGCTCTTTGAGGCACATAGAAGCGAACAAGAAACATTCTATTTTAAGCCGGATGAGAACGCATACCGATTAGAGGCGCTGAAAAAAACGCTGTTAAAAAAGAAAATGATACCACTGTGGCAATTAATAACAATCAATCCGAGCGAAGTTCTTGCTATGAATGAGTGCGAAGCGGTGTCGGCCTTTTACAGCCAATCTTATGCACTTGTGCGATTTTTGAGAGAAGCCGATTATGGAAAACGGCTGGGCCGTTACCGCCAGCTGCTTCTGGATGGTCTAAGAGGAAACTGGCCGCTCGACAAGACAAGCAAAAGGGTCGCAATAAACAGAAACCTCCCACGAACTGTGGGGTGGAACCGAGCTGTTGGACAGCTGTTGTTCGAGCGATATATCGGCGAGGATATCGACCGAATAGAAAAGGAGTATCTGATTTTTTGCTGGAGTATCGTACGCAATACCCCAGTCAAAACCCAGGACTAAAGACTCAAGCTATGTCCGAACAATTCCGACCCAGTTTTGCCGGAGGCGAGTGCACAATCATTCTCGCTTCGGCTTCACCGAGGCGAAGGCAGTTATTGGCTGAAGCCGGTTACAAATTCACATCAGTCAGCCCCGATATTGATGAATCAGCTTTTTTAGCTGAGACAATCAGCCCTTGTGAATATGCCAAATGCCTGGCGCTGGCCAAGGCAAAAAACGTTGCACATCGGGCTACGGCTGGCTCCGCCCAGACGAGAAAGCACCCGGATTGCCTGGTCATTGGTGCCGACACCGTCGTAGATTTCTGCGGTCAAATCATTGGAAAGCCCATCGATGCCGAAGAAGCAGAGCAGATTACAAGGAAGCTTTTTAGCAGGCCCCATAAGGTCATAACCGCAGTTGCAATTGTCAGATTAAGTGACGGCACCGAGATTGTTGAAAGTGACAGCACTACTATCTATCCGAAGAAATTGACTGATAAGCAGATTGCTGAGCATATCAAAAGCGGCTCATGGCGGGATAAGGCGGGCGCTTATGCAATAAAAGAAAAAGATGATGAATTCATTGAAAGAATCGAGGGCAGCTTAACAAACGTGATGGGCCTGCCAATGGAGCTACTGCAGCAACTGCTAAACAAGTTCATTACGTGAAAGACCGATACAGCCAAAGTACCTGTTGTTTTACCGGCCTGTTTCGCACAACCTGAACTGCCACTATATTGCTTACCAAGACAAATGACAGCTATAGTGTCGGTAGAACAGGCCTATCGAACGCATGGCAATTATTGCGACAACCTGAACGGCGAGATTTAGTGCTAAATCCTTCGCCGTTGTGGCTAAGCCGGCTCCGGAGTATTGAGTAGTGTGCATTTCAAGAATCGCAAATGCCGCCAACAGAAATACCACAATAAAATACTGGATAAATGCCTTGAATATAGGGATTAAAAAATAATCAGGCCTTAATAGGGTGATGTCCTTGCCCACAGCCATCGTAAGTATCGCCATCGGAAACAGAAACAGCCCAAAGACAAAAAGACCCTGTAGCAGCAGATAATAGCCGGATTGCTCGGCCCATATATTCTCGTATGTTATGCCTTTATCCTGCAGCAGCATCAACGCAATAATGAAGGGGAACTGCACAACTACCATCGTGAAGAAAAAAGTCAGAAATGGCTTAATAACATACCATAAAAAGGTGATACTCGTTCCGAGGTAGATTTCCGGCAGCTCATCTATCTCAAAGGCCGTCTCGTAGATAATGTTGAGGTAGAACCCCAGCAGCCAGCCCCAGACAATGACAAACGAGATATAGCCGAGACAGCAGAAGGCTTTAGCGAGAAAAAACTGGAAGCACACCACCGCAACGACAAAGACCAGCGAAGCTGCGTTTTCCGGGTCAATGAACAGCTTCCAGCTATCAACAAACACCGCGCGGTAAAAGCCGGCAAGCGGCTCACCTTTTTCGACTTTTGGTTCGATTTTTTGTGGTGTTTCGTCGTCTCTGGAAGGAATTATAAGAAGCTGCCCACAATTTAAGCATCTGGCACGTTTACCACAATGTTTATCGTGAAAGGCGATTAGCGAATCGCAGCTGGGGCAGTTGAACCGGATTGTCATACTTTAATCCGCCTCCGGCGGATAAATCCGCTAAAGTCGCTTCATAGCGTCGGCGAAGCTGGTAAGACTGTTTGCCCATTTTTTCGCTTCAAGCAGGTCAACCTTGTCTTCTTTTACCAGCCTTGCCAGATGACTTTCCATCGTTATCATATTTTCATCAGGCTTATTTTTAGTTCTTGTTTGCAGCTGAGAATACAATTGCTCTATTTTGCCGGTGCGTATCTGATTAGCGCAGGCAAAGGTATTATTAAGTATTTCCATCGCCACAAGTCTGCCTTTGCCGTCTTTTTTGGGTATGAGCTTCTGGCTGATGATATAGACAAGTCCGAGCGAGAGCTGGTTTTGCACTTCCTGCTGTCGGCCGGATGGGAAATAATCCAGCACCCGTGTGATTGTGCCGGCGGTGTCTCTGGTGTGCAACGTGGAGAAAACCAGATGGCCGGTCTCAGCAGCCATAAGTGTCATTGCTATCGTCTCGGCATCACGCATCTCTCCGACGAATATTACGTCCGGGTCCTCTCGCAGCATTGCCCTTAGCCCTTCCCCGAAGGACTTGACATCTCTTCCAACCTCCCGCTGCGAAATCATTGAATGCTTATGGCCAAAGATGTACTCTATGGGGTCTTCGAGGGTTATAATTCGGCAGGCTCGCTTCTCGTTTATTCGGTCAATCAGTGAGGCAATCGTTGTGGACTTACCTGCCCCGGTAATGCCGGTTAAAAGTACCAGCCCCTGCTGGAGGTTGACAATATCTTTCCAAACATCATTTGGAAAGCCGACTTCCTCCACTTTTGGAATCTTCAGCGATAGCGCTCGAATTGCAGCACAAATACCGTCGTTTTCCTGAAATATATTTATCCGAAACTGCAGCTGTCCGAGCCGATAAGACAAATCAACATTTTGCCTGGCCCGGAACTTCCGCAGATTTTCATCGCTTAAAAGCGGATAGATAAGCTGCTTTGCCACCTCTGGTATTACAGCAGGGCCCTTAAGTCTTACCAAATCGCCATCAATACGATATGCCGGCGACTCACCGATCTTGATGTGCAGGTCTGATACGCGCATCGCACCGTACTTCTCGAAATACGCTAACATATCCAGTATGCTAAACTTTGCGCCTTCCGCAGTTGGGTATACCTTCTCGTCGGGGCGGAACCCGCCGCAGTCCGATGCTGAGGTACGGTATCCTTCAGCCATATTTACCTTTACTTACTGTAAGGACGTGATTTGGCTATTTATTTTGACCTCTTTATATCAACAAGTATATAAGCACGATTGCCACAAAGCAAAGACAAAGTTTAGCCCCAGCATCTTCTTGTCCCGCTGCCCCGACTTGCGTTGGGAGACGCAGGGGCAGGCAAAGACAAGGGCCGGGGCTGCTGCTCGTGCTTCGCAGCCCCCGCAGCTTCTTGCGAAGCAAGAGCGGGGGCAGAGTAGCAATAGTAGTAGAGCAGAGGTTCTCTTGGCACATAAATAGAGGCATTATCCACGAAGACACAAGGAAAGTAAAAGTGAGCTCTCGTCTGGGCGAAGCCCCCAGCCGTAGCCTGGAAAGTGCCTAAAGTGAACTAAAGTAAATAAAGTGAAAAAATAATGGACTTGGCCATGCTGTGCATCCACAACTTTAGGCACTTTACATTTCTTAGTGCCTCGGGACACAAAGATAATTTTTCTTTTTTCCTTGCCCAGACCCTCGGAGGAGCGGGGCTTGTCACACATCCTTCAAAGCATCAATGAAGATCTTCATGTTGTTGGCCCATTTTTTAGCCTCCTGCAGCTCAATCGTGTCCTGTTTTACCAACATTGCCAGGTGCTTTTCCAGGGCTATCATTTTTTCTTCAGGCATATCTCGAGTCTTTGTTTGCAATTGTGAATACAATTGCTCTATTTTACCGGTGCGTATAAGGTTGGCGCAGGCGTAATTATTGTTAAGTATTTCCATTGCTGTAACCCGGCCTATCCCGTCTTTTCTGGGTATTAGCTTCTGACTGATGATATAGGCCAACCCGAGGGAAAGCTGATTTCGCACTTCCTGCTGCCTGCCCGCCGGAAAATAGTCAAGTATTCGCGTTACCGTTCCTGCAACATTCCTTGTGTGCAGTGTGGAGAAAACTAAATGTCCGGTCTCGGCGGCCATAAGTGTCATAACTATTGTCTCAGGGTCCCGCATTTCTCCAACAAATATTACGTCAGGGTCCTCCCGCATCATCGCTCTTAGTCCGTGAAGAAAAGATTTAACATCCCTCCCGACCTCACGTTGCGAAATAAGAGAGTATTTCTGTTGAAAGAGATATTCTATAGGGTCTTCAATGGTTATAATTCGACAGGCCTTTTCTTCGCTGATTCGATCGATTAGTGAGGCAATAGTTGTAGATTTTCCGGCGCCTGTGACTCCGGTTAAAAGTATAAGTCCCTGCTTGAGGTTGATAATTTCCTGCCAGGCAGTGGTTGGAAAGCCGACTTCCTCCACTTTCGGAATCTCCAGCGACAACGCCCGGATAGCAGCACAGAGGCCGTCGTTTTCCTGAAATATATTTATTCGAAACTGCAGTGAGCCAAATCGATAAGAGCAGTCGACACTGTACTGAGTTTTGAGTTCATACTCGTGTTGTTCAGTTAAAAGCGGGTAGATAAGCTGCTTTGCCGCCTCCGGTGTTACACTTCGGCCTTTAAGTTTTACCAGGTCGCCATCGATGCGGTATGCAGGAGGTGCGCCAACTTTGATATGCAAGTCTGAAACCCGCATTGCGCCGTGCTCTTCGAAGTAGGCCAACATATCAAGAATGCTTAATTTTCCAAGTTCTGCAGTCGAATAGACTTTTGCTGAAGCAGGATATTGTTCAGACATAACTGTCTCCACCTGGTAAGTGTAGAGTACCTAAAGTTGTGGATGCACAGCATGGCCAAGTCCATTGTTTTTTCATTTTCCGTGCTCCGGCAGTCCCTAAGGAATGACGAGAGCTCATTTTAGGCACTTTAGCTCACTTCACAACCGAACTCCATCTTGCACCGTCAGGCGTCCTATGGACAAAAAGACGGCAAAACGAGAACCCCGGGATATATCGGCACAACCTGGTCTAAGCAAAAGCTAAATCTTGACTGCCGTCAGACAAGCTTAGGTTGCTGCTGATGTCAATGTTTGGCGGTTTTTATCGGTTTTTTTGTTTTCGGGCTAATTTGAATACTCTATTCAGCAAATGGCAATCCGTGGCTCGCCCCCCTGCTTTCTTGCGAAAGCAAGAAGGGGAGCTCGTTTGATAAGGCACAATTTCACCAACAATTAAATACTGACAACTAAATGTGATTTTTGCTGGATTTACTAAGACAAGGGGCTATAATTCGTAGCACCCCTATGTCTTCCTGTTGGAAGAAAGGAGCTGGGGCTGGTCGGTACTACGGCTGGGCCTTTGCCCAGACGAGTTAGTAAGGATGCGAAATAAAACACTATTTATTCTGTTTATGCTGATTTTGCTGTTGGGGTTGTCTTCGACCCGAGACTTCAGCGAGCCCAGTCGAGCCGCTCAGGCCGAGGGGGTTTCGTCAGCTATTGACTCGCCGCAGGCGGGTCGCGGCGAACCACAGGCGGATGACAAGCATCAATCGGCGAGGGGCGAGGCCTTCGTTGGTCAGGATTTGCACCTGGTCGGCAGAAATCTTATAAGCTACCAGTTAAGCACAGGAGAACATACTCTCGTTTTCCAAGATGGACTTTCGATGTCAATTGGAGCAAATCAATTTTCAAGTGATAATGCAGTCGTATGGCTGGAAAGTGTAGCAATTAAATACCGTGACCGCGTTCGTATCGATTATAAAACAACAGTATACTTACAAGGAAATATCCAGGTTCAAAAAATCAAAGGTGCAAGTCCTATGTCCTCCTTACGGAGGACTACCGATCTAAGCCAAACGGTCCTTGAAGAAGGCCAGGCAATGATAGTTCAGTTTGAGGTCAGCGGCGAGGTCTTTGTGACAGCGGACAAAAGAGATGCTGCTGACCCTCGCGAATTAGAGCTTTACACAAAGGCCATTGAAGCGTGCCGAGCAATCGGAATCAAGGCAAGTTTTGTCGTTGAAGCCCCCGCTCCTGTCTTCCGACAGGAAGACGCGGGGGTGACGCCTGAACTGCCGCCTGTGATAGAGGAAAAAATAAAGGAGAAAGAAAAAGTCATAGGGACTCCTTACGAAGAAATAGTAAAGCCGGCTAAGCCGGAAGAAAAAGTAATCCGCTTCAGGTATCCGATTAATATAGCACCTATGGGCGAAATTTCGCCGCAGGTAGAGTGGAACGAGGAAAAGGGAATTGGGACAGTGATAGGCAGGTTCTATCTGTGGCAAAAGCAGGATGAAAGAGGTGGTTTATTAGAATTACAAGCTGATAACGCGGTTATATTTTATTCCGGCCAAGAGCCTGGAGTGGGTGCACAAGATATTTTGGCTAAAGGCGCCGTGAGTGCGATTTATCTATCTGGCAACGTTGTGATGACAGAAGGGCTGCGAACGATCCGGGCTGATGAGCTATACTACGACCTTGAAAGAGAAAAGGCGCTTGCAATAAATGCAGTGATGAGGAATTTCGACGTGTCCAGGGGTATTCCAATTTATGTCAGGGCAGCAGAATTGAGGCAATTGGCAGAAAATAAGTTTGCCGCTGATAATATCACCCTGACAACCAGTGAATTTCACCTGCCCCAAATTTCACTTAATGTTTCAGAGGTAGTTATCACCGATATGACCAGCGCCGACGAGCAGCAAGGCGGGCCACCGTGGCGGGCCGACAATCTTTACGATGCTGAAATGCGCAAAGTGCGTTTGAAAATGTACAACAAAACGATTTTCTATTGGCCGTATATGCATGCTAATTTGCGGAGGCCTGATATTCCACTTAAAAGCATACGTACAAGTTATGACAACACCTGGGGGGCATCGGTGGAGACGCGGTGGTACTTGGCGAGACTGTTAGGATTACGGGAGCCGGAGGGAACGGAAAGTACTTATGCGCTGGACTATTATGGAAAACGCGGAGTCGGTACCGGCGCAGAGATTGATTATGTAAGAGAGGATTACTTCGGCAACCTTTTAGGTTATGCGATACACGATACCGGCGACGATGACCTTGGCAGGTATTATGCACGAAGAAGTCTTAAGCCACCACGAAAGCTCCGGGGCCGGTTTCTATGGCGACACAGGCATTTTCTGCCTTACAACTGGCAGTTAACTACCGAGATCAGTTATGCATCTGATGAGCATTTCATAGAAGGGTTCTATCGCAGTGAATATGATGTGGGCAAAGAGCAGGAAACGCTCGTTCACATAAAGCGTATCGAGGATAACTGGGGCCTTTCCTTTTTGGGCAAGATCCGAATAAACAATTTTGTCAATATGCTGGAAGAGTTACCCACCGCAGAGTTTCACTGGACAGGCCAGTCGTTTCTTGACGATAAGTTGACATTTTACGTCGACGAGCAGGTTAGCCGGTTACGCCAGCGTTACGGCTCATCCAGTTCGCTGTCGGAGGAATTTTTTACGTTTATGTCTGAAAGAATCGAGGTTGATATGCCTGTGACGATTGGCAAGACAAAAGTAGTACCTTTTGTGGCTGGAACGACGGCATTTGACGACGGCATGGGCTTCCGGACGAATATTGACGGTTCGCCCGCGAACAGCAAAATTCAAGCCTGGTTTGGCGAAGGTGGTGTTCGTATATCGCCGCAATCATACTGGAAGGTTTTTCCTGATGTCAAATCACAACTCTGGGATTTGAACCAATTACGGCATATCATAAGCCCACACGTGACGGCTGTTGGTTATATTGAGAGTGACCCTGTTCTCGAACAGCGCGATACGTTAAACGTAGGTATTTCTCAGCGGCTGCAAACCAAGAGAGGCACCGGTGATAAACAGCGGACCGTTGACTGGATGCGGCTGGATATAGACTTTACATGGTTGGCAGATTCAGCCGACGCATCCGACTCTGGGCCGGGGCCGGACCGGTTCATCTGGAACAAGCCGTTTATCCCGCTGTTGAATCGATTCGATACGTCGCTGCATCAATTTAATGGTGTTCTCACGCAACAAGACAGACGCAGCAGCGATATATTCGGGCCGAGACGGAACTACCTCGGTGCCGATTATATCTGGCGTTTGAGTGACACTACTGCGCTGTTGAGTGATATGAATTTTGATACGCAAAGCGGCGTTGTGCAGCAATTCAATATCGGTTTTTCACATTTACGTTGGCCTAATTTGAGTTATTATATAGGCAGCAGGTACTTAAAACGGTTTAATAATGGCTATGGCGAGAAGGGCTCGAACGCCTTCACTTTTGCGGCCACTTATGCACTTGACCCACGATATACGTTGGTTTTCTCACAGCAGTTTGATTTTGACTATGGTGCCAATGTACGAAGTGACTTTACGCTTATCCGGCGGTATCACAGGATGTATTGGGGCCTGACGTATAGTGCAGATGAGTCGCTGAAAAGACACGCAATCACATTCAGCATATGGCCACAGGGAGTACCGGAGATGGCGTTTGGGCAAAGAAGCTATGTAGGAATAGCCAGTCCGGCTGGCTATTAACAAATAAGGGACCCCATTTTGCTCGTCCCGGCGGCTCGTCTCTGCGAATCGCTTCGCTGAAGCAGGAAGCGTGCCGTAGCCGGGGAGCCCGCCGCAGCCCGGCAAAAGAAAAGCAAAATGGGAATCCAATTATTGTATAAGATGTTTACCTGCACATCACCCCGCCCGAGGGTGGGGCAGGAAGACACACGTGAAGAGTTTTTGTTTAATACAAATTTGAGAAATTTAAGGAGAGTATTATGGCGTTGGTTGATACAAGAAAGATGTTTGAGATGGCCTACAAGAATGGCTATGCAGTCGGTGCGTTCAATGTAAACAATATGGAAATCACACAAGGAATTATCAATGCCGTAGCTGAGGAAAAAGCTCCGCTTATCCTGCAGATATCCAGGGGCGCGCGTGAATACGCGAAAAATAGTTACCTCAAGGCGATTATCAACGTGGTGGTCGAGGAAAATCCCGACATTCCCGTTGCAATACACTTAGACCACGGCGACACCTTTGAGACCTGCAAGCAATTTGTGGACGACGGCTTTACCTCGGTAATGGTAGATGCCTCGAAACTCCCGTTTGAAGAAAACATCGCGGTCACCAAGAAGGTAGTCGAATATGCGCACGCCCGGGATGTCGTTGTCGAAGCCGAATTGGGCCGGTTAGGCGGTATTGAAGAAGATGTCGTCGGAGTTGACGACGTCAGAAAGCATTTAACAGACCCAGAGCAGGCGATAGAGTTCGTTGAGAAAAGTGGCTGTGATTCCCTGGCGGTTGCCTGTGGAACCAGTCACGGTGCTTACAAGTTCAAGAGCGAACCGAAATTAGCTTTCGATGTGATACAAGAGATTGCTGACAAACTACCCGGATTTCCGCTGGTCATGCACGGCTCAAGCAGCGTGCTGAAGGAATTTGTCGACCTTATTAACAAATACGGCGGTGATATGCCGAATGCAATGGGTGTGCCGGAAGATTCCATCAGCAAGGCGGCCAAGATGGCAATCTGCAAGGTCAATATAGATACAGATTTGCGGCTGGCATTGACAGCTAAAATCCGGCAGGTCTTTGCCGAAAAACCCGGCGAGTTTGACCCTCGTAAATACCTCGGGCCCGGCAGGGAGGCCATTAAAGAAATGGTAAGACATAAGCTGCACGTTTTAGGCTGTGCCGGAAAAGCGAATGAGTGCAGGTAAAGGTTTCCCCCCGCTGTTTTGCTTCGCAGGCCCCAGCGTCTCCCGTCGCAAGACGGGGCTGCGGGCAAAAACAAAGCAGCAGCGGGGTCCCAAGAAAACGAAAAACATAAGGCAGAAAATGGAAAACCGTAATTTAAGATTTAAAATTTACCTCATTTTAAGTTTGTCGCTATTGTTTTGCACTTTCGGTTTTTCGTCTTTAGCTTTTGCGACAGAACCGAACGAGCTCTCCACAAAAATTGCCAGCGAGCAAGAGACACAAATCAAGCAGATTTGCTCTGCGATATATAAAGGTGACTTTGCAACTGCTCGGCAGATTCTTGAAGTAAGCAAAAAACCTAAAAGTAAAGCCATTGCGCATCTGGCAGACATTACTTGCGAATATGAAGCGATAGAAAAAAGAAGACAGTCAGCCCGTGAAGCTGCATACCAAGAGCAATTAGCAAAGCTTGAAAGGCTAAGCACCAAAACAGATAACAATGACGTTAACAACGTAAGCAGTGTAAGCGATGTAAACAATATCTCTGAGGCGCTATCAGTTATTGCCAGCGCGCGCGAGTTTGCGGATGAGCAACAGAAACAAGAGCTTTTGTCCAGGCCGTATGTTAAACAAACCATCCAGAAAACAATAGACAAGGCCGCTGTTTACGAGTCGCAAGGCAAGTGGCTCGATGCGTATATAACCTGCTATAGCTGGCTGCAGGCCATTGAACCAAACAATGAGGCAATTGCAGATTATACCGAAAAGCTTTTGGAGAAAGCCAGTGTTGCAGCATCTTTTCAGGACAGTCCCTGTGAGAGCCGCAGGGAACGCTTCCAGGGCGTAAAGAAAGATATATTTGTCTGGGCAATTGCTGTGCTGAAGTCTAATTATATTGACATTATTGATTACAAACAAATGGCAACCAAAGCCATCAAACGATGCCAGTTGCTGGGTGAGGTATACTCGATGCCTGATATTCAAGACTCGATACCCGACGAGAATCGAGAATCAGCCTGGTCAGCGGCCCTGTCGGCAGTTTTGGCCGATGTTGAACAATCACCTACAGGATTCGGTAACGATGAATTCGTAGATGTTTTTGAAAAGCTTCTGAAGCTTAATGAAACAACCGTTGAATTGCCCCAGCCAGTATTGATTGCACAATTTGCCGAAGCAGCGTTCTCTTCGCTCGACCCTTATACAGTTATAGTTTGGCCCAAGCAGATGCAGAGTTTTCAGAAGATGATGACCAATGAGTTTACAGGCATTGGCATAGAGATTACAAAACAAAAAGGGCTTTTGACGGTAGCGAGTTTGCTGCCTGATACGCCGGCCTACAACTCCGGTCTTGATGCAGGTGATGTGATAGAAAAGGTGGATGGGGTGGAAACAAAAGATATGACTCTAATCTGCGCAGTTGACAAGATTACCGGCCCCAAGGGTACGAAAGTAACGTTGACAATAAAAAGTGCCGGTGAGGAAGAAACCAAAGATATTACCATAACCAGAGCCAAGATAACCGTTCCAACAATCCGCGGTTGGCAAAGGACAGAGCGAGGCCGCTGGCGTTATATGATTGATGACCAAGAAAAAATCGGCTATCTCCAGCTCACAAGTTTCTCCGAGAGAACTTCTGCAGATTTAGAAAAAGTATTACTTGAGCTTGAAGCAAAAGGCTTAAAAGGGTTGATTCTGGATTTGCGATTCAATACCGGTGGGCTTTTAGACAGTGCAGTTGCGGTAACCGACAAATTCCTCAAAGAAGGTTTGATAGTTAGAACAGAAGGAGGGTTTAGCAGGGGATTAGTTTTTGAGGCGGCACATGAGAAAAACACACATCCGAATTATCCGCTTGTTATACTAATAAACTCCGGCTCGGCCAGCGCTTCGGAGATAGTAGCGGGAGCATTGGCAGACGAAAAACATAACCGGGCGATTTTAGTGGGAGAGAGAACTCACGGTAAAGGCAGCGTGCAGGGAATAGCGTACTATCCCCAGGGAGGTGCCCAGCTGAAATACACGATGGCGTATTATCATTTACCTTCCGGCCAGAGAGTCGAAAGCGCTGAGGCAGTGAAAAAACAAGGTAGAAAGGATTGGGGTATTGGACCAGATATTGAGGTTAAATTGAGGAGTGATGAGCTCAAAAAATTTGTTGATGTGCAAAGGAATAATGATGTACTGGTTAAAGCCGGCCACGACAACTCCAAGCATGAGCTTATAAAATACACAATACAAGAGACCCTGGCTACTGACCCACAGCTGGCGATTGGGCTTTTGGTGGTTAAGAGCAAATTTATCGAGGCAAAAGCTCAGGAATCAACGAGAGCCAACCAAGTTATGGCTTTAAAGGTGCGCTGATTTGACAAATACAAAAGATACAATCGGGACTCCGGCTGGGCCTTCGCCCAGACGAGAAAGAGATTCTTCCCTGCCTTCAGAACAGGACATTCGGCTGAACTCGGTCGAAGCCCAGGGCCGCTTTGAACGTCAGAGGCAGGAGAAGCTAAAGCAAATCAAGGAATCAGGCATTGACCCTTATGGGGCGAGATTCGATGGTGCAGAAGCAGCTGAGGACATCAAAGACAGATTTGCCGAAGGTGACGAAACACAACGAGCCAAATGTGCTGGCAGAATTGTCCTGATGAGAGACATCGGCAAGCTCATTTTTATTACTCTCCGCGATTGGAGCGGGACCATCCAAATCGGCCTGAGCAAAAAGCTTCTGGGCCAGCAAGCATCAGGATGGCCACTTGCTAAATTGCTCGAGCTCGGTGATATAATCGGTGCCGCTGGGCAATTAGGTAAAACGAAAACGGGCGAGATTACTATATGGGCCGATAGTCTTTGCATCTTAAGCAAATGTCTGTGCCAGCCGCCGGAGAAATTTCACGGCCTTACGGATGTCGACCTGCGCTATCGGCACAGGTTCGTAGATTTATGGGCTAACCCCGAGGTAATGGAGCGGTTCAAAAAGCGTAGTGCCATCATCGCTTGCGTTCGTGAATTTCTTAAATCACGCGGCTTTTTGGAAGTTGAGACGCCGATGATGCAAACGATAGCCGGCGGGGCTGCGGCAAAACCCTTTGTTACGCACCATAACAGTCTGGATTTGGATTTGTTTTTGCGAATTTCTCCGGAGCTTTTCCTGAAGCGTTTGCTGGTCGGAGGAATGGAAAAGGTTTTTGAGATAAACCGAAACTTCCGCAACGAGGGGTTAAGCAGGCAACACAACCCGGAATTTACAATGCTCGAAGCATATCAGGCCTACGCTGATTATAATGTAATGATGGATTTGACCGAAGAGATCTTTTCTGAGTGCGTGGACAAACACTGCCCAGGCAAACAAATTCAACTCGGCCAAACTTCGATTGACTATGTTCGGCCATGGCGAAGGGCACAATATGCGGACCTCTTAAAAGAATATAGCGGTTGTGATATTGATGATATAGAAGCTATAAGGAAAAAGGCACAACAGTTAAACATTGAATATGCGGATATGGACAATGCGGTGCTTATCAACGAAGTGTTCGAGACCACTGTCGAGGATAATCTTGTGAATCCTACGTTTGTGATTGACTATCCCGCGGCACTGTGCCCGTTAGCTAAGCGAAAAAAAGGCGAACCCATATTCGCCGAGCGGTTCGAGCTGTTTATCGCTGGGATGGAATTGGCCAATGCTTATACCGAGCTAAATGACCCGGCGGAGCAATATGAAAATTTTCTTACTCAGCTACGCGGTCAGGAAGAGTCACTAACAAAAATGGACACTGATTATATAACAGCTCTGAAATACGGTATGCCGCCGGCAGGAGGGCTGGGGATTGGAATTGACAGGTTAATAATGGTCTTGACCGGCGTTACAACTATCCGGGACGTAGTGCTGTTCCCGCTTCTAAAACCTCTGGATACCGGATACTAAATGCTCCGCCAATAGACGTCCTATAGAGATATTCAACGATAATCCAGTATCAGGAATCGAGAGTCGAGAATGCTGAAATTATTTTTATGGCTGCGATATCTGCATAAGAAAAAGATTGCATTTTTAAGTATTACTGCAGTTGCTCTGTCCGTGTCTTTGCTGATAGTCGTTGTGAGTCTGTTCACCGGCTATATTCACGCCTTTGAAAAAGCTGCAGCCGATACGATGGGGGATGTTGTTCTTACGGCGCCGATTAAATTTGCGAAATATCCGCTATTTATCGAACGCCTGGAACAAACAAGTGCAGTAGAGGCAGCGACAGCACTCCTATCGGCCGAGGGCCTGCTGCATCTGGGCAAAGGCAAGGTTCGTGCAGTACAAATTTGGGGGATTGAGCCGGCACGACGAGCAAAGGTAACAGGTTATAAGCAATTCTTGCTCAAACAAAAGAACCTGCCGGATGAACCAACTTTTGAACTTCGAAACTTGTCTGACGACAGTCAAGATTCGAAAATCGAAAATCGAAATTCCCGTATCGGGGGATTCGCAGGAATCGCAGTTATAACTGAGCCGAATGAAAAGACCGATGAATATGATTTCCACACTATTGACCAGATGGTCGGCCAACAAGCTGTTCTTACAACAGGAATAGTTACAGAAACGTCGCCCGTGACCAGTGACTCGTATCTCGAACAAGGCAAAAAACAAGCGACGAGCGACAAGCGACGAGCGACGACTTTTAAAAGAAGAACGATAAGCTTTGTAATCACCGATGTTGTTTTCACTGGGGTTTATGACATTGATAAAAGATTCGTATATCTGCCGATAGAAGAATTGCAAAAAAAAATCCTTCCAAATGAAAATGGGCCGGTCGCCGACCAAATTCAAATTAAACTTGTAAGCGGTACCGACACAGAGGTAGCACTGGCACAGATTCGAGGTGTATGGGAAGTTTTTGCAGCAGAGCAGCTCCAGTGGGCACCACATCTTATAAGATACACCGATATCCAAACCGCCCAGCAGATGCAAAGCAAATACATCGCAGCGCTGCTAAAGCAGATGGGCGTTTTGTTAGTGATATTTGGCGTTGTAAGTTTTAGCGTGATTGTGTTGATATTCTGCATATTTTATATGATTGTGATAACACGTCGAAGGGACATCGCAATAATAAAAAGCTGCGGGGCGGCGAGCAGTTCAGTGGCTTTCGTTTTCGTTGGATTTGGCACTTTTGTCGGCCTGGTCGGCTCAGGAATTGGAGCTGTCCTCGGATACATCTTTACAAAGAATATAAATACAATTGAGCAGTGGATAAGAATGATATTTGGGTTGAAGCTGTGGAAAAGCAGCGTGTATATGTTCAGTCGGATACCGAACGAAATAAATTGGACATCGGCCTTGTGGATTGTATTGTTCGCAGTCGCAGCCGCGGCTATCGGTGCATTAATACCAGCGGTTGTCGCAGCAAGAACAAGACCGGTCGCGATTTTGCGTTATGAATAATAATCTTGTAAGGGATAAATTCCAAATTCTAATATCTAAATCCTAAATACTAAACAAACTCCAATGACCAAAATTCAAAACTCCAAACTCTTAGGTTTCGAGAATTTGAAATTTGTATTTTGAGATTGTTTAGTGCTTAGAGATTAGGATTTAGAAATTTTTGCCTGAGCTATGTATAAGATTATCCTTGCAATCAGGTATTTGATAAAACGCAGGATAACGTATTTTGCGGTACTGGCGGTTGCGCTATGCGTGTTTATCGTTGTTGTTGTGATGACGGTCCTGACGGGGCTGGTGTCCGATTTTAAGCAGAAAAATCATAGTTTTGCTGGAGACTGTGTTGTCGGCACTGAATCGCTGGTGGGTTTTGCATACTATGAAGATTTTATGGAAGTGCTGGCCAAAGAAGATTTTGTTGAAGGTATATCGCCTGTGATAAAAAGCTACGCTCTGATAACGCGCAAAGGCTCGCAGCAAAACTACGGCGTCGAGATTATGGGCATCGACCCCGTCAAACACAGCCAGGCAACCGGCTTCGGCCAAACGCTTCATTACCATAGAGACGATGTATCCTCGCCCCTGCGGCAGGGGCGGGATGTACCGAATGTATTTGAGCCGGTCAAAGACCCGAATTATATGGGTTGTGTATTAGGAATCGACCTGGCATTAGAGCGCGATGAGCAAGGCAGATACACTTATGGTTTCAGTCCAGCCGACGCAGATATAGCTATTGCAGTAACCTGTTTTCCGTTAACTGCCAAAGGTGCTCTGGCCAAAGCAGGAACGTCTCTGGTTAACACGCAAACCTTCTACTACAGCGATACCTCACAAAGTGGTTTGGCCCGGGTGGATAATTCAATAGTTTACTTGCCGTTTGAACAGGCACAACTACTTTGCGGCATGGCAGGGCCTGCCGAAAGTCCTATGGACTCCTTACGGAGAGCAAACGCCATCCATATCAAGTTCAAGCCAAATGTCAAATTGAAGACAGGCTGTGAAAAGGTCGCTTTACTGTGGCAGAGATTCAAGCAAGAAAAGAGTGGTGAAACACAGGCAAACTTACTGGATACGGTGACAGTGCAAAGCTGGAAAAGCTACAGACGTGCAGTTATCGCACCAATGGAAAAAGAACAAACAATGATGACGGCGATGTTTGGCCTTGTGGGGATTACGACTGTCTTTATTATCTTTGTGGTTTTTTACATGATTATCAGTCATAAGAGTAAGGACATAGGAACATTGAAAAGCATAGGCGTTGCGAATATCAATATCGTCCAATTGTTTTTGGGCTTCGCTTTTTTAGTAGGGCTTTTGGGCTCCGCCATAGGTGCTGTGGGCGGGTGGCGATTCCTGGTGCATATAAACCAGATAGAAGACTGGCTTTTTGAGCATTTTGGATTTCAATTGTGGGACCGGGAAATTTATGCTATAGGAGACATTCCAAATCATCTTGATTTTAAGGTTTTAATGGTGATTATTTCTTCAGCGATTGTCGCGTGCATGGTTGGTGCGTTAATACCGACCTGGCAGGCAACAAAATTGAATCCGGTAGAAACCTTACAGGTGAGCCAGCTATAAATAATTATTGATTAATGATTATATGAACAGCGACAGGTTAATATTAAAAGCTGAGGGAATTTATAAATCTTATCGGATGGGCGCGACAGAGGTCAAGGTGCTCAAGGGTGTCGATTTATCTGTAAAGCAAGGCGAATTTGTGGCAATAGTCGGGGCCTCAGGCAGCGGCAAAAGTACGCTTTTGCATATATTAGGAGCGCTGGACAGGCCCGATAAGGGCACCGTTAGTTTTGAAGGCAGGCAACTAAGCCGGTACAGCAGCAGTGAGCTAAACAGATTCCGCAATAAAATGGTGGGATTTGTTTTTCAGTTTTATCATTTATTGGACGAATTAAATGTACTGGAAAACGTCTATCTGCCGGCGATGGCCTCCAAGAGCACAATCGGATGGCTCAGATGCCGAAGATGGGCGAAGAGCCGAGCAAGGCAGCTGCTTGACCAACTGGGGCTTGGCGATAGAGCCAAGCATAAGCCGTATCAGTTGTCAGGTGGCGAAAGGCAGAGAGTGGCTATCGGCAGGGCCTTGATGAATGAGCCAAGAATACTTTTAGCCGATGAGCCGACAGGAAATCTTGACTCTGCAACAGGAAATGGTATCTTAAATGTCCTCGAAAAATTAAATAGTACAGGCCAGACGATTGTGATGGTAACCCATGACGAAAGGATTGCAGAAAGAGCTGAACGGATAGTAACGTTAGCTGATGGTAGAATAAATGACTAAAGTGCCTAAAGTTAAAAGAATAAATAATAAATACACCATAAGTTTACGCCAAGACGTATCTATCAAGAAATTCCGAACTTCAAAGTTTGATATTCATCATTCGATATTATTTTTTCAAATTTTAGGCACTTTAGGCACTCTTAACTTTAGCTCACTGCCTTTTGGAGAAATTTTATGGGATTAAAAATTTGGCTCGATGACAAACTCGTTGACGAGGCAGATGCCAAAATATCCGTTTTCGACCATGGTCTTCTTTATGGCGATGGCGTCTTCGAAGGCATTCGTATTTACAGCGGCAGAATATTTGAGCTCCAGGCCCACATTGAGCGGCTTTATAATTCTGCCAAGGTGATTCGCCTTGTGGTCCCGATGAGCGAACAAAAACTTATCAAAGCGACTGAAAAAACCGTTGAGGCCAATGATGTCATTGACGGCTACATTCGGCTGGTGGTTACTCGTGGAGTGGGAACCCTTGGGCTAAACCCTTTTATCTGCGAGAAGAGCAAATTGATTATTATAGCCGATAACATTCAGCTTTACCCGGAAGAGCTCTACGAAAAAGGAATGAAAGTGATAAGTGCAACCACGGTTCGCAGCCATCCGCTTTCACTTCCGCCCCAAATCAAGAGCTTGAACTATCTCAATAACATCATGGCCAAGATTGAAGCGCTGGACAACAACGTACCCGAAGCTGTTATGTATAACCATGAAGGGTATGTTGCAGAAGCAACGGGCGATAATGTTTTCATTGTGAAAAAAGGTGTAATTCTTACGCCGCTGGTCGAAGCCGGCGCGCTGGGAGGAATAACGCGAAGCGTGGTTATCAGATTGGCCAAAGAAGAAAACTTTGAAGTCGTTGAGAGAAACCTTATAAGATTCGACCTGTATACCTGCGATGAATTTTTTCTCACCGGCACTGCTGCTGAAGTCATTGGCATCATAGATATCGATGGCAGAGTTATCGGTGATGGCAGCCCAGGGCCGATTACAAAACTGCTGAGAAAGAAATTCTTCAAATACGCCCACGGAAAGGAAAATTAGCGTTTGCCAGATAGGCTCGAGCATCGAATTTCATACCCATAGAACGCTACATACTAAAGCAATGGAATTACCGGCAAATATCGACCTTTCATCGCACACCAGAGCAGATATATCCGACAGTATTCGACAGAACAAGGTTCCTGCCTTTAAGATTATTGGCGGCCAGTTACAAAAAGTAAAAAAGCTAATCAATGAGCAATTGGCTGCCTCTGCAGAAACAACTGCCGTTAAACAATTACTTGAATATGTAAATACCCGTAGCGGAAAAATGATTCGTCCAGGTCTGGTTTTGCTTGCAGGTAATGCTGTCGGTGAAATCACAGACGAGCACATCCGTATTGCAGCAGTTTTTGAGATGATTCACAATGCTACACTTCTGCACGATGATGTCATAGATGATGGGAAAAAGCGTCGGGGACAACCGACGATAAATAGTTTGTGGGGCAACGAATCCGCTGTTCTATTGGGTGATTTTTTGCTAAGCAGAGTTTTAAATATGTGTACCAAGCTGCAACCAGAGGTAGCAAAAGAAATTGCTACCACTGTAGTAAGGGTCTGCGAAGGTGAGTTGAGACAGGTAAGCCAAAGGCAGAACTGGCAGTTGAGCGAAACGCAATATTTAGACATAATTACCGAGAAAAGTGCCTCTGTTTTTAGTAGCTGCTGTTATCTTGGAGGTTTTTTGTCAAATGGAACCGAAGCGCAACTTCAATCGCTCCGGCGTTTTGGTTTAAACAGCGGCATCGCGTTTCAAATCACTGACGACTTACTTGATATAATTGGCGACGAAGACAAAACAGGCAAAACGCTCGGAAGCGATGTAGTTAAAAATAAATTGACTTTGGCTGTGATACATTTGCTAAGAGTAGTGGACGAGAGTGAAAAAAGCGTGATTGAAAGTAAGCTAAGTGCCGCAGGAAAAATTAAGGTTGCCTTCGCAGAGATGCTAAGGTCCTACGGTAGCCTGGAATACGCACGCAGGCGGGCACAGGAATTTGTTGAAAAAGCTATTTCATCACTAAACGGCTTAGAGCAAAGCAGAGCAAAAGCAGCTTTAGTTGAAATGGCTAAATTTGTAGGCGACAGAGTTGCTTAGAGCCGACTTTGCCACTTTACAATTAAATTGTCTCGTATACAATTGCCGCATGCCTGAGAAAACTTGTCTGATGACAGTCAAGATTCGCAAACATCCACTAAAAATACTCATTCGTATGGCATATCTGCTGCTTTTTGAACCTAATCAGACTGACTGCCTTGTTGAAAAAAGCTATGACCGTATCAGTTCCGGCTACGACAAAGCATGGACAAACCATATGAGGGATTGCTCAGAGCAGTTGATAGACCGGCTGGCACCAAAACGCGGTGACATCGCAATAGACTTGACATGCGGGACGGGCTTTGCGACAAACTTGATAGCTGCAAGGACCGCAGAGAAGGTAATCGGCGTAGATAAGTCGGAAGCAATGCTCAGAGAGGCCAGTAAGAATTGCAGCCGGCACTGTGAGTTTGTAAACTCCGATATACTGGACTTTCTTAAAGCCATACCCGATAACAGTGTGGACATTGTAACATGTTGCTGGGGACTGGGATATACAAAACCGTTTGCTGTAATGCGCCAGATTAAGCGTGTACTTAAGCGGGGCGGCAAAGTTGGGATAATTGACAACAGCATTTATTCATTGATCGAGATTTCATATTGCGCTTTCCTTACCTATCTGGAGCGGCCCGACAAAATGGCAACTGTGATGCGGCCGAGATTTCTTCCAAGAAGCTTTTATTTAGGGCTTTGGTGGCGGATATTAGGAATGAAGCCGGTCTGCTTATGGGGTGGCAAAAAGAGCTATACCGTCAGTAATGGTGAAGAGGCAGTAAGCACATTGCGAGCTACAGGTGCTGCCGCAGGATTCGAACACATGGCCAAGCCCGAGGATGCCGATAAGATTTATCAAAGACTTGCTGAAATTATCGAGCAAAAACTTATGAAAGAAAATGCGATTACCATCACCCATCGATATCTGGCTGGAATATGCGAAAAGTAATTCTGGTATTATCTGTGAAAAATCTCAATTCCCTCTGGATAAACAAATTTAATCGCACATTATTTCAGCTACTTTTACTACAATGGCGAATTTTCTTAGTTCTATATAAAGTTTTGTAAATTCTTGGTAGCTTACCATTTCGCCTGTGCGCATTGCACAATTCGATGCTTTGGTCTTCGCTCAAGGGTAACACAACGGCCCCATCACCCCATCCGAGCTTATTGCATATCTCTTTTATGAAACACCCGCACCTCGGCCTGTCGAACCATTGGCTCATCCTAGCCCAGATTTCCGAAAGAGGCTCTTCTGTTACATTGCCGAAAGATAAAGGTGTCAGGTCACAGGGGCATACGTTTCCAACTGCGTCAACAAATAAATG
>Ga0315551_10000853_pt1 | contig 23887 bp, 10 predicted proteins | sample SalMarSW160290MG_FD_203678 | JGI IMG/M metagenome (GOLD analysis project Ga0315551, IMG submission 203678) | Salt marsh sediment microbial communities from the Plum Island Ecosystem LTER, Massachusetts, United States - Salt Marsh Sediment SW1602-90 ...
CGGTGTATAACGCCGGAGAGACCAGTGTGAGTAATGCAACAGCTGCCGTTTACGACGGAGACCCAGAAGACGAAGGGCTTCTCCTTGTAACCTTCGATTTTCCTTTTATAGGCGGTGGGCATTATGTAAGCGGAAGACTGCTAGCTATGCTCCCTCAGGGGAATCACACTTTATACATTGTCGCAGACCCTGATGATATGATTTTAGAATCGGATGAAACAAACAATACAGCTATGCGTTCTTTTAATGTTAGAGGTCTTCCACCCGATCTTGCTATAAACAATAATGATATAACATATATTCCCTCTTCACCTGAAGAAGGGGATGTAGTTACTATTTCAGCTAATATACATAATATCGGTGAAGGAAGTGCGACAGGGATAACTGTTGGGGTTTACGAGGGAAATCCAAACGCGGGCGGAATACAAATAGGCAGCGCTTTTATAAATTTTATTCTTTCCGGAGGAATACAAACTATCGATATCGAATGGGAGACAGTTGGTAAAGAAGGGAATAATGATATATGGGTTGTAATAGACCCGGAAAATGAAATAGAAGAAACAGGAAAATTAAATAATATAGTAAATAAAACAATCAAGATTAATCCTTCCCAGCCCGATATCGAGGTCACAGATGGTGATATTATCTGTCCAGACCGCGCGGTTCTGGGAGACTCGGTCGATATTTCCGCCTGGGTTCATAACAGGGGCGGAAAACCGGTCGAAGAAGATGTAATTGTTTATATGTATACTCAAGAATCGGAAAGCGTCTGTGAAGATGTTTTTTGTCATGGAACGGTTCCGGGTCTTGGGGCAAAAGATAGTTTTTTACTCGAGGGAACATGGTATATAGACGAGGAAAAATACTTTAATTATCCCTATTTAGGCAAATCGGAAACGATTTACGTTAAAGGGGATATGCCTGATTTCATAGACGAAAAAGATGAAGATAATAATTTAGGTTCTAAAGAAATAATTATAACATTAACCGATATAGCAGAACTTACGCTGGATTCTTTAGATATTAATTTTAATCCTACCGACCCGGAAGTGGGAGAAGAAACCGTAATAACTGCTGAAATAAGCAATATTTTTGATCTGGGTGCCGAGAATGTTAAAGTCGATTTTTATAACGGTGGGGTGCCCGGAGAAGGGGGAACACTTATCGCAAGTACTACTATACCTTCGATTGCAGCAAATAGTTCGGCGACCGCGCAGATTAATTGGACTACAGAAATTAAAGGTCCCAATACAATAACTGTTGTCATAGACCCGGATAATACTGTCGCGGAAGCGAACGAAGATAACAATACGGCTTCGAGACATATCTGGGTGGGAGATAAATTTCCTGTTCTTTCCTGGTCGAATGATCCCGGTTTTATAAACGCCGGAGTTAATCCTTACTCGGGAGATACAAATGACATTTATGAATACAGAATAATATATTCGGATCCTGATAATGATGAACCCGCGGAAGGTTATCCAAGAGCATGGATAGATATAAACGGAAACGACGTTTATTCTGATGTTGTCGATGGGTTTACCGAAGGAATGTTTCCGATGGAGCCACACGATGCTACCGATTCGAATTATGTAGATGGAAGAACTTATACATTTTCAACAATGTTACCCCGAACAGCTACAGCTATGTATAGATTCGACGCAAAGGATATAAATGATAATCCGGCGATAAAAGATAAGGGCCCGATTAGCAGGAATAATGGTCCGGTTGTAGGCAATTTCCCGCCGAGTGTAAATATTATGCCTGAATATCCGACCTGGCCGGGCAGAGAAATGATTGTATGGGGTAATGTACACGATCCCAACTGGGGATCAAGGCAATTTACCGTTGCAGCTGATTATGATATGACGGAAGAAGAAGGTCACTGGGAAGTGGATTTTGGAACGAATACCGGTCTTTCAGGAGATGATGAATACACAGTGGTTACGCTTCCGTTTGAATTTGAATTTTATGATTCTACTTTTAATGAGATATATATAAGCACAAATGGATTTGTGGGATTTTCACCTGAGAATGATTACACGAAAAAGACCGCTTCGGACAGTTTTCCCAATGAGCAGGATAAATATATAATTGCTCCTTTCTGGGCGGATTTTGAGTTAATAGAAGATCCTTATGAAGAAATAGAACTTGCCGCGGTTTACTATTTGGAAAATTCAGAGGGAACTTTCCATTTCTGGCCATCGCATCGTTTTGTTATAACCTGGTCTAATGTTTCCCCGAAAGATAATCCTGAAGAGAAATATACATTCCAGTTAATTCTTTTTAAAGAAGGTAATATAAGATTTAATTATGAAAAAATCGATACAACAGTAGAAGCAGCGGTCGGTGTAAATCTTGGTGATGGAATCGAGGGAAGGACTTATGAAGACAAACCGGTAAGTAAGAGGGCTCTTTCCTTACTGGACAGAGAATACGAAAAGGAAATCGTTGATTCTCACTGGGAGATGGATTTCGGAACAAATACCGGTCTCACAGGAGACGATGATTATACAACGGTTTCTCTGCCGTTTCCAGTTGAACTTTATGATGCAACATTTAACGAAATTCATATAAGCACAAATGGGTATGTAGGTTTTTCAGATGAGAATGATTACACGCTTAATTCCTGCGATTCATTCCCTTCTAATTCTTTTAAATATGTTTTAGCTCCGTATCTCGAAGATCTATATTTTGAGGAAGACGGAAGGGTATATTGTCTTGAGACAAAAGTATCAGATGGAAATGATTGGACAAATAGTTGGGATGTTTTCATAATTACGTGGTTAAACGCTCATTTGAAAAATCATCCTGAAAATACATACAGTTTTCAGCTTATTCTTACCGAAAACAATAAGATAATGTATAGTTATGATAATATTGAAGTCAATCATCTGGATTCACCTGCTGTAGGAATGAATAAGGGTGATGGTATCGAAGGAACTTTTTATCCGGCGCATCCTACCAGTAAAAAGTCTATACAGTTTAAAAAAGGTATTAATCAATCGATTTATAAGAAAGCTTTAGTGTGGGAAGATGATTATGGTATAGGTTCAGGACTTTATGGGGATACCGATTACACAACTCATCAATTAGACTTTCTATTTCATTTTTATGACAGAGATTTTGATTCTCTTTTCATAAGTACAAATGGATGGGCTGATTTCTGGGCTACTAATAACCAAGAATGGTACCATCATGCAAGGTGGCCATCTAAGGGTGATTCTTTTCCCATATCTAGACCTGATTATGCGATTTGTCCTTATGGGTATGACCTTTATGTTTTTCAGGACCGTCCTGTCCGGATAAATGATATTGAAGATGAATATGGAAAGAGATGTGTAATAACATGGGATAGCGTCAGATGTGAATATTCTTCCAGTATTAATACGTTTCAGATGATAATTAAAGAAACAGGAGATATTTTCTTTAATTATAAATTAGTTGGAGAAGTGGGAGAGTATATACTGCCAAAAGTAGGTATTAATAAAGGAGACGAAGTACAGGGAATATCACTTGAGGCTTTGCCAAAGTCCGGAGAAACTTTTGGATTTATTCTGAATAATGAAACTTACGGTTATATAGAAAAAGATTTCAGGTGGATTGCGTACGGAGATTACATTGTGTTAGATAATTATTGGACTAACAATAAAACATGGGTAAAGCTTGGGATGCCTTTTACTTTTGACATTTATGATAGAAGTTATAATAGTCTTACCGTTATGACCAACGGGCTCTTTTATTTTAATGGAATAAGGGACCAGGAATGGTATGAAGCTCAATCTACATTCCCAAATCCTAATCTATGTCACGGTGGTTATACATGTCTTCCTGTTTATGCTATTGGGAATCAACCACTGGTAATTCATGTAAAAGGGGGAGGTTTATACAAATTTTCCAAAGCAGAAGGGGGGGACACTTGCTTCGTTACAACTACTGCCTATGCTACAAATGGACAGAATACTTCTCCTAAAGAAAGAGATATCTTTACTTTCCAGACAGTATTTTATCCGTCCGGAGAGATAATGATGAATTATAAAGAAGTTAAGATCTACAGCAGTATTCAAAGCTTTTTTGTTGGTTTAAATTATGGCGACGGTAGAATATATACCAGGGGTATAGGAGGTGAGACTTATGAAGGTCTTTCGATTCTTTACAAACCAATCAGGTATCCTATGAGAAAAACTCCCTATACACTTGATGGTGATTACGGTACCTGGACTGGATTAAGAGCCTGGACAACAAGTGGTAGTAATTCCTCTAAAATTATAGATTTACCTTTTGAATTTCAATTTTATGATACATTAGTGAATAAAGTTAACGTTGCCGCAAGAGGACATATTGATATTGGCAAACACAATGGCTATTATTGGATTAATGATCAAGCGAGGGATGCTATTGCTCCCCTGTGGTATAGATACGACGATAGATATTCAAATGGAAGGGTATATTATAAAGTGGATGAGAAGTCTTTTCCCCGAAAGGCTATTTTTACCTTTTTCGATTATTCGGGCAGAAAAAATTTAGACGCTAATACTTTTCAGGCAATTTTATATGAAAATGGGGACATAAGGTTTAATTACAATGCAATCGGATCAAAAACCGGTGTTCCTATTGGAATACTAAAAGATACAAGTAATTTAACCTTATATAATTCTTACCCCACTCCTGGAACTTCCCTCCATTTTGAAGGTCCGCATCATTATTTTCCGGATACTCTATTCTATTCAATTGATTTTGGGGACGGCTCGCCACCCGCGGAAGAAATAGTACAAAACCCAAAGTTTATTATGGAAAAACATACCTATACAGGTATGTGGAAGGATTACAACGCGGTTCTGACCGTACGGGATGAGCACGACGCGGTTGATAGTGATACCGCTTTAATTCATGTGATACCAAAAGACCGTGCTAAAGTAAATGCCGCTATCGAAGATGGTTTAAGATATCTTTACACTATTCAAAGTGAGGACGGGATGTGGCACAATTTTAACGGACGGGATTTCGATATTGGTTGTACAAGCATGCCACTCCTTGCTTTCGCGAATAATGGTTACACTTCCGCGGGAAACTTTGATAAAGATATATATGCCGAATACTTAAAAATGGCAGAAGAGGAGCTTTTAAAAAATACTACTTATAATCATTTGTCAGTTCAAGACGCCGGCAATCCTGATACAGATGGAAATAGTAAGGGGGTTAGTTTTTACACTAAGGGTGTCTTACATCCGGAAACTGGAGACATTAATGAGAAAATAGGTTACGAGAGCCCGATGGCTATGATGGCAATTATCGCAAGCTGTGATCCGGATAGCAATTTTGGAAGAAGGCTGATACCTCTTGGAAGATGGGTCGAATTAAAAGTTCCTGCTGTCGATATTGAAATGGAGGGTGAATATTTACAGGGAATTTCTTTCGATATCTATGGAGGAAAGGTATTTTGGGACAGGTCAGTTATTGTTTTTCCTGATGGAAGTGAATATGTTTGTGTTGATGATACTATTCCCGCGGGAGCTACTGCCTATGGAACCTGGGATTGGGTTACGGATACGGTTTACAGTGGAATTAAAGCTCATAGGAGCGCTGCTCCATCCTCTATTACTCGAGATGAGCATTATTATTCCAGTCCTAGTCAACAAATTTTCATCGAACCGGGAAGCTATTTCAGCACATGGGTATGGATAGACCCTGTTAATACCCCCGAACAAGTTATGCTTCGATTTAGAGCGTACAATTGGGACCACCGGGCTTATTGGGGAGCGGATAAATCTCAAGAATGGAAACAAATCTTTTTAGGCAGCTATGGAGATACAGCCGCGACGTTTAGAGACTTGATTGTTGACGCAGTTGATTTCCTTTCCTGGGCGCAGAATGAGTCTAAATATGGAAGAGGAGGTTGGAGATATTACCCTAATACTAGAAGTAGTGATAATTCTGTAACCCAGTGGCCTTCACTTGCCCTACATGCGGCAGAGAATGAGTGGGGTATATATGCACCCGATTGGGTAAAAGATGAGCTTATGAAGTGGATTGCAATGTCTCAAAAATCTAACGGAGGATTTACATACATAGATACGTTAAGAACTACAACTGATTATGAAACATTAACACGTACTGCTGCCGGACTTTGTGAACTTTCTTATTGTGGTGTTTCTTCGGAAGATACCAGTAGATTTCAAAAAGCACTTAATTTTATAAATGACAACTGGTATAATAAAGGTGAAAATTACGTTGCTGCTAAGAATTTTGGGTTTTTATATGGTATGTATGGAGTGATGAAAGGCTGTAGAACTGCAGATCCACCAATCGAGTATATAGGAGAACATAATTGGTACGAGGAATACGTTGATTCATTACTTTCCTGTCAGAGAGGAGATGGTTCTTATCCAATGGGAATCTATAAATACGATGCGCTCGCCACATCCTGGTCTATCCTAATTCTCACCCCCTACGTAATAGGCGAACCGCCTGTCGCGGACGCGGGACCGGACCAAATTGTAGCACCTGGGGATATCGTCCATTTCAACGGTTCTTCGTCATATCATCAGGATACATCGAGAACCATTGTAGAATACGAATGGGATTTTAATGACGACGGTATTTACGATTCAACCGGTGTCACGTCTGTATATATGTGGCCCGATACGGGAAAATATTATGTTACATTAAAAATATACGACGATAACACTCCTCCGAGAACCGATATCGATGTTTGTATTATTAATGTAACTCTCGAAAACCACCCGCCTGTTGCAAACGCGGGAGGTCCTTACGAAGGATTTGTAAATTCTTCTATTTTCCTTGACGGTTCCGCATCTTATGACCCGGATACTCTCGAGGGTGACTCTATCGTTTTTTACGGATGGGATATAGACGGAGACGGAGAGTTCGATGACCTCCTTGAAAAAAGCGGGCAGTGGACCTGGGATGAACCATTTACAGGAAAAATCGGTCTTAAAGTGGAAGATATAGAAGGAATGAGCGATATCGAATGGACCGACGTTGATATTGTTTATTTCAGTATATCTTCAGAGGGCGCTAATCCTGATCCGTTCTCACCGGGAATGAGTCCGGGGATTAAAGACATAACAAATATAAGCTATACCCTTTCAGGAAATTCAGATATAGAAATTTATATTCTGAATAATTTAACAGGAGATACAATAACTGTTCTCGGACCTTTCGATAGAATAGAAGGGAGCAATCAGGAAAGCTGGGACGGAAGTTCTTACTCGAGCGGAATATATCCATATATTGTTTGGAGTAATAAAGGGTTTTCAGTAACGGATACGGTTGAAATAGATAATATTCCACCTACGGGAATAATCCTTCAGCCGTCCGAATGGGACACTGTAACCACAGGTACACCTAATCTAACGATAATAGGTACCGCGACGGATGCCAACTGGGAAGGAAGCGCTGCTAATTTTGACCATTTCACTCTTGAATACGGAGAAGGTGAAAATCCTACAAGTTGGGATTTAATATCAGAGGGTGTTATATTTATCGTCGAGGGTATTCTCGGTTCTATCGATATAGCCGCTCTTCCTTCGGGTGTTTCCACGCTCAGACTTAAGACTTATGATAAAGCGGGAAATGAATTTGTTACCTACCGCAGGATTACAACTGTCTCCGCTCCCGATTTACTTATAACAAGTCTAACACCCTTCCCACAGAGCGCAATGGAAGGAGATACAATACTCTTAACTGCAGATGTCATAAATCAGAGTTCACTTCCCTCGGGAGAAAACCGAATAAAATTCTTCCTCGGAATACCTGAGAACGGAGAACTTATAAATGAGACCTCTGTTCCTGCTTTAAATGCCGGAGAAAACACCTCGATAGAGATTAGATGGAGTTCAAAAGGTTATCCCGGTATTAATCCCATCTGGGCATGGGTTGACGCCGAGGATATTGTGGAAGAATCAAACGAGAACAATAATCGCTTGATGACCACTGTTGAGATAAGCGTTCCGACTTTACCCGATTTAACGATAACAGATATACTGTTCCAACCCGGGGATCCAATGGAAGGAGATATAGTAAATATAACGGGTTTAACTCATAACACAGGCGCTTCTGTATCTAATTTCAGGGTAAACTTTTCATCGGACGGAAGTTTGATCGGCAGTGAGATTATAAATGATACCCTTAAAACCGGAGAAACAATGCCTGTAGAATTGGAATGGGATACATATGGATGGTTCGGAACTCACGATATAGAATTATATGCCGATCCGGATAATTTAATAGAAGAATTATCGGAAGATAATAACACAATGAGCAAAGCCATAAGTATTGGTCCTTCACCCATTGTTCTTTCAGTCACAGCGGATAAAGATGAATACGGTGCTTATGATAGCGTTGGAGTAATGATAGTAATAGAAAATAATAGTGAAAATCCAACGGATTTAACGGTAGATTTGATGATTAAAGAGAGAGATGAGTTGATTTCTACGTTTAACACAACTTTAGAACCGCATGAAGTGATAGATACGCTCATTTACTGGAATACAGAGAGAACCCTCTGGGGAACTTATACTGTTCTTGGAGAAGCTGAAGAAGGAAGCAGACTTAGAGCTCGAGATGAAGATGATTTTGATATCATCCCCGAGATTTCTGCAAGCATTTCCCTGTTTACGAATAAATCATCCTATAAATCCTATGAAAATGTCGAGATAAATTCGACCGCTAAAAACACTTCTCCTAATTACTTTTTTGATGAAACATTACTTGAAATTGCTGTTATTTCACCTGATAATGACACTCTGACAAAATATTCACATTCATTTGGACTTTCACTGGATGAGGTTGTAAACAGAAAGGATTTCTGGAATACAGAAGCATCACTTCCGGGTGAATACTGGATAAAAGGTATCCTTTTCAATAACGACGATGGCTCTGTTCTCTCTGATGACTCTCTTTCATTTACTTTGTCAGAGTCTGTTGTTCTTATGGGAGGAATAAACGTAATAGAGGAGAGCGTCCAGTGGGGAGAATACTTCGATGTGGCAAGATGGGTGAAAAATACAGGCAATATAGATATCAATGGCTATGGCATAACAAACGTGATAGATCCGGTCACAAAAGAAGAAAAAGATACAGTGACAACTCCTCTCTCAATAATGATGGATTCAACATATTATGATACCTTAAGAATGGGAAGCGGAAAGTATTACGCCACGAAAAATTATCTTGTTTCGTTTGTGATTGAGGCAGAGGGTGAAAATACAGGAGTAGGGATAGATAATATAATAATATTGGATGTTATATCACCTCTTATAACGGAGATAATATCTCCCGACGAAGATGAGTATTATTCACAAAACCTGGCGGTAAGAGCAAGAGTTACGGATGACGTTAGTGGAGTTAAAAAAGTTGAATACGGGATAGATGCGCTTTCATATAATGAGATTACAAGGATAGAAGGAGATTCGCTTAATGGAGTGTATGAAGGGCTATGGGACAGTGGGAATACTGAAGACGGTGAATATAATCTAACAGTAAGGGCAGAAGATAAAGCGGGAAATAACTGGAATACTTCCTCGTCCGATCTAAATCCAGTCGAAGTTAATTTCAAAGTTGATAATACGAAACCGGTTTCCCAACTCAGCATTCACACCCCTCGCTATCCGCTCGACGCTTCCAGCTCACCGCTATACATTACCTCCCAAACACCTATAGAAATAACAGCGGAGGATCCGATTGTAAATGGAGTTGCTTCAGGGTTGGATACTGTTTATTATCGCATTAACAGCGGTACCTGGAATGTTTATATCGATATATTTAATATAAGTACCGAAGGAACTAATACTGTTGAGTATTATTCGGTAGATATAGCAGGAAATAAAGAAGAAGTAGAATCGAAGGAATTAATTGTAGATAATACTGCGCCAATTACTGCCCTCAATATCGGAATACCCCGCTTTCCGCTAACCGCTGAACCGCTCTATGTGACCTCCCAGACCCCTTTAATCCTAGAAACAGATGAAGAAGGCTGTGGTATCGATACGACTTATTACCGTATTGACAGTGGAACATGGAGTACTTATACCGGAGGAGAGTTCGATTTGGCTGATGAAGGAACTCATATTCTCGAGTATTATTCGGTAGATAATTTGGGAAATAGAGAAGATATAAAATCTAAAGAATTAACTGTAGATGATTCTTCGCCAATATCTAGCCTCTTATTTAGCGAACCTAAGAAGATGTATAACGATACTCTTTATATTTCACCCCAGACAGATATTAGTATCGAGGCTTTTGATACTTGCGGGGTTGCGCATTCTTTCTACGCGGTTTCTTCACTTACAGGTGATACAGTGCAGTCATGGATAGAGGTTATTGGTAGTTTTAATATTCCATACACTCCCCCATATTACAGATATATCATATCCTATTACTCGGAAGATAATCTTGGTAATACTGAATCGCCGAAGGATACTGTGGTTGCTCTCGATTGTGAACCACCGGTTACCACCCTCATCCCCGGCAGCCCCAGCTATCAGCCATCAGCTGACAGCTCACAGCTTTACATCATCTCCCAGACACCCCTCGGTTTTGAGGTGAGTGATGATATATCGGGGGTGGATAGTATATATTATCAGGTAGACGGAGCAGGGTGGATCGCTAACCGCTATCCGCCTTCCGCTGACCGCATTGAGTTCAACATTGAAGATGAAGGTACTCATACTGTAGAGTATTATTCTGTTGATAAAGCGGGAAATAGAGAAGATGTCAATTCAAAGGAACTGCGGGTCGATGAGACTCACCCACTCTCCCAGCTTGTCACAGGTTCGCCTAGCTATGTACTACCTGGGGACAGCTTAGGGCGAGTGCTAATCTCTTCAAATACCCCTCTTATTCTGACCGGGGAAGACCCAATATCGAGTGAGGTTGCGTCCGGAGTAAAAGAATTAAAATATACAGTCACGAAGCTTTCAGCTGATAGCTTGCAGTTTACGGCTACAACCGAGGGAGACAGTACGATGTTTACAATATCCGGAGAAGACGGAAGCTATAGAATAGATTACCGGGCGCTGGATAATGTTCTAAATGAAGAACCCTTTAATTCCAAATATTATGACTTAGATGATACAAAACCTGTTGCGATAATAATATCTCCTCTCGATTCGACACTTGTTAGTGATGAAATAACGATAATAGGAACGGCCAAAGATAAGAACTTTAAAGAATATATACTTGAATACGGAGAGGGGATAGATCCTGCAGACTGGAATACGATTACTATATCGGAAGAAGAAGTAGAAGACTCTATTTTAGGGAAACTGGACGTTTCCGATATATCCGGGAATATCCTGACAGTAAGACTAAGAGCCACTGATCTTGGAGGGAATGAAGCAATCGATGAGGTAATTCTCTGGAAAGGTGGTCTTATTTGCGAATTCGATATACCTCTGCATAAGCCCGAAGGTGTCGATTATGATATTCAGGGGAATATTTACGCGACGGATAGAGAAGGGGGCAAGAAACTACGATGCAGGGATATGGTTAAAAAATTCGACCCGTTCGGGAACCTGATATACGAAATACCGGACAGATACGTACCGAATGATGTGGTGGTTACACCATGGAATAATATCCTTATATCGGAACAGGTAAGAAAAGAAATCACAGAATTTGACCAGTCACAGGAATATATACGTTCGATAAAAAAACTAAAAGGTCCTGATGGTGTGGATGCAATGCGGTTAGCGGATAGCGGAACGCGGTTAGCTGGTGGTGTGAGAGGTGGAAAGGTGTTAATCGGAGTCGCGGATCAGACTGCCGATAAGGTTATCCTATACGATTCACTCTTCAATAAAATAACAGAAATAAACATAACGGATAGAAAATTGCGCTGTTATCATCATCCTGAAGGTATATCGTTCGATAAGGAAGGAAACGTCTATACATGCCTGATTAATAACAATACGGTTAGAAAATATGATTTAGACGGGAATATACTTATGGAAATTACAGGATTCAATAAGCCTTCGGATGTAGAAGTAGATTACCGTGGATATATATGGGTAACTGACCGAAATAATGATAGAATAAGATGTTTCGATTCATATGGTAATCATCTATTTAAATACGGAAAAAAGGGTAAAGGATGCGGAGAATTCAATAAACCGGAAGGAATCGCGGTAAATCATGAAAGACTATATGTCGCGGACATGAATAACGATAGGGTTCAGGTCTTAAGATTCCCATTTTCCGTTCGCTTCCCGGTTCTTTCGAGCATCGGCAAAACCCGTCAGGAAGCTCTTTCCATTCAGGAATGTGTTCCGTATCCAAATCCATGTGATCCGGACAGGGAATTTTCAAATATAAGAGTTGTGGTAAGCAGGGACTGCGAAATAGAAATAAGAATATATTCACTTACCGGAACTTTACTCTGGGAAACTGCCATAACCGGTTTCGCGGGGATAAATGAAGTAACCTGGAACGGAAGAAATACCGACGGCGAGGAAGTGCGAAATGGAGTTTATAACGTGCTTGTGAGAGCAAAAGACGGAGCGGAAAAAGATGAGGAGAGAACGAAGATCATCGTTTATAGACGATGATCAATTGTAAATTGGAAATTGAATATTGAAAATTGTAGATTTCAAAACGAAAAACAAAAAATGAAGATTGGAAGTTGATGATAATGGGACGCAGATGAACGCAGATTTAATGGATTTGAAATGCCACACCCCACCCCGGGTATATTGCCACGGATGAACACGGATGTGCACTGATTTCAAAAAAAATCTTTTAGGTTTAAAAATTGATAATAGCCACACCCAACCCAAGGTTATTTAGCCACGGATGAACACGGATAAACACGGATTAAAAAAATATTTTGTTGTTTTAAAAAAGACAAAAAATGGAGTTGGGATGGGATCAGTGTATTTTAGTGAAAATCAGTGGCCAATTAAAAAAGAAAATAAATTTGGGATGGGTAGTTGGGTAATCAGTGTATTTCAGTGTAAATCAGTGGCTAATTAAAAAGGAGGGAAAATGAAAAAATTAAAATTTAAAATTTCTAATTTACAATTTACAATTATCTTTAGTCTGCTCTTTCTCCCATGTTCGCTTCTTTCCTACGTTCAGCTCGATTTACTCTCCCTGGGTGCCGGGGCGGCAAATATCGGCAGGGGAAATACTTATATCGGAGGAGAAATTACGAACATTTATTATAATCCCGGCGGATTACCTTTTATTTTTAACTCCGATATTCTTTATCAACATACGGAATTGGATTTTGGTACAACTTATGATTATTTTACCCTTGGTACAACAATAAAACCACTGTCTTTCACTACCGCCTTTTCATTCATGAGGATTGCAACGGCTGATATACCGATAACCGAAGCAGGAGCGGACACAATCCCGGGGACCAATTATCCTGAAATAGTGTATAGGGGCAGTGCTTCATATAGAGCATCCTGTTATACCCTTTCACTTTCAAAAAGGATAAAAGACTTTGGTATAGGGATAAACGGGAAATTCATAGATATGCTTCTATATCAATACTCCGGTACAGGAATAAGTGCCGATATCGGAGGATATTACCAGAATAAGATTTTCTTCGGGGGATTAGCTTTCAGGGATATACTCAATACTGGAATAAGATGGAGCGGAGGAATAAATGAAGATTTGCTGCCCGTTAGTTCCGCGCTTCTTGGTTTTACGCTCCTCCGGGGTGAGGGATGGTTTGAAAAAGGAATAATTGTCTCGGGAAGAGTCGATAAAGTTATTTCCAGAGATATCGATCCTGTATATTACGCGGGGTTAGAATGGAGTGTCGCGGGAATTCTTCCTCTTAGATTCGGAGTCGAAGATAAAAATATCGCCTTTGGTATGGGTTTCAACTCAGAACACTTGTACTTCGACTATGCATACTCGACAAGAGAAGAAATAAAAGGTAATCATAATATCTCGATTGGATGGAAATGGTGAGGGGAATGGGACGCAGATGAACGCAGATTTTATGGATTTTAAAATACCACACCCCACCCCGGTTATTTAGCCACGGATGAACACGGATAAAAAAAGCAATTGGAATGGGACGCAGATGAACGCAGATTATCAGGATTAAATTTTGTTTTAATTTAAAAAAACGATATGAAAGCTAGAGTGTTTAAACATAAGAATCTGACAGATAAAATTATAGAAATTTTTTATAAAGTTTATAATGAACTGGGCTATGGTTTTTTAGAAAAAGTTTACGAGAATGCTATGATGATTGAATTTAATGAAGTTGGAATTAATGCTAATACTCAGATTCCGGTAAAAGTTGAATATAAAGGTAAAATAGTGGGTGAATACTTCGCTGATATTTTAGTAGATAACAGTGTAATAGTAGAAATTAAGGCCGCAAAGTGTTTATTAAAAGAACACGAAGCTCAATTGTTAAACTATTTGAAAGCCACAGACATTGAAGTCGGCTTACTTTTGAACTTTGGTTCAAAGCCCGAAATAAAGCGTAAGGCTTTTGATAATCTTAGAAAATGAATGGAAGGCAGATGAATACAAATTTAAAGGATTTAATTTTAAGCTGTTTTAAAAATAAACAAGAAATAATGGGGAGGAGTGGCAATCTGCGTAAATCTGCGAAGATCTGCGTGCTATTAAAAAGAATATGAGTATTATTTTTTTGCTTTTCTCAATTGTCAATCCCCTTAAGGTTAAGCTTGCCGAAAAGTTAGAAGTATCTGTATCTTCGGAAGAAATCATTGAATTAAAAACATTTGCAAATTATACTTATTTTCTCTGCGGTCATAAAATCTTAAGAGAAGGAAATGGAATTATTCAATTCGGAACGTTCGGAATGGAAAGCGGAGAGCTTGTAGAACCCATTTCTATGGATATTGAAAATGGTAGGCTTTATATTCTGGATTACGGTTCCAGAAATATAAAGATTTTCGACAGAGATGGAAATTATCTATATGAAAGGGAAATCGAAACGGAAGAGCCGGCTTCAATTGCTATTTCTAATGAAAGATTATTTATTTTAGACCCCTTAAGATATAAAATAGATGTTTATGGAAAAGAGTCTCTTTTGTACTCATTTGGAAATTTCGGCGATGGGGTGGGTTTTATTAATAACCCACTGGATATAGATGTTTCAAGCGGTAAAGTGTATATTCTTGAAAAAAATAGAATTTCTGTTTTCTCGGAATATGGAGATTTTATTCAAATGATTGAATTAGAAGAGGGAAAAACAATTTCCGTTGATAAATACGTCAGCATATCCGCCGACAGCACTACATTCCTGTATGACCAGAATCTTGAAAAAATCGGGTGTTTTGAAGGGACATTTTCCACAACAGAAGGGAAAAATTTATTTATATTTGAAGACAGCACGCTGAGAAAGTACAATATAGGGTATAGTAATGAGGGTATAGATTGAAGGGTATAGTAATGAGGGTATAGGGTATAGTATGATTGAAAATGCAAATTAAAAAACAGAATGGGACGCAGATGAACGCAGATTTACAGGATTTATTATATTGTTTAAAAAACAAAAAAGAACAGGTGGGAAGGGTATTAATCTGCGTATATCTGAGTCAATCTGCGTGCTATTTAAAAGTTGGACGCGGATGAACGCCCTGGTACGGTCGTTTCTCCCTACAGGGCAGGCGGATAAGCAGGATTTATTAAATTGTTTAAAAAACAAAAAAGAACCGGTGGGGATGGGTGTTAATCTGCGTATATCTGCGAAGATCTGCGTGCTATTAAAATTCAAAAAGATTTTGGGTAGGTTGGAAGGTTAATCAGTGTAAATCAGTGGCTAATTAAAAAAGATGTTTTTTTTGTTATTGCTTTTATCTGCTGAAAATGATACGACATATATTAACGTAAGTGGAAGAAGTACTTTTTTTTACCAGGGAAAGTATTTGCTGGAAGGTTCTACACCTCCGGAGTTTTATCCTTTTACTCTTAGAAACAACGTTTTACAGCTCAATGTGGACGGAAAGATAAAAGGCGATTTAGATATTGAAGGGGAAGCTTACCAGGGAAGAAGGGAAGAAGAAAATATGGCTTTTTTTAACGTTAAAGGAGAACATGTAGAGGGCTCCATGGGCGATATTCCTATATCACTGGGTGGACTTCTTATTCAGAATAAACACATAAGAGGAGCAAAATTAGGAATGAATTCTTCTAAATTAGACGGAGAAGGCTTTTATTCGTTTCCAAGAGGGGTATCCGCGAAGGAAACAATTCAGGGAGATGGAACTTCCGGACCTTTCCAGTTGGCTAATTCTCCCGTAATAAGAAATACTGAGATTGTAAGGATTGGAATAGGATTAGATCTTAAAAAACTGGAGAAGGGAACTGATTACCGCATAGACTATACTATCGGAAGAATAACATTGATAAACAAAATTTTATATCCCGAGGAAGCAATGGAAGTGGAATATGAACATGAAGGAGAAGAAGGAAAATCTCTTGCAGGTGGGAAAATTTCCGTGAAACCCTTTAATGTTTTATCTGTAGGTGGAAGCGGAATAAATACGGGCGGATATTCATTAAACACAAATATCGGAACCGAAGATTTAAACCTGAAAATCGAGGGAGCAGATGACGGAGACGGCGCGAAAGGTTTAAGAGTAGACGGAGGAATGAGAAAAGGTATCTTTGATATCGGAGGCAGTTATATCGCAACGGGCGATGAATTTAACGTAATTGGAAAAGGTCTTGAACCGGGTGAAGAAATTATCGTAAACGCTAGAGTAACACCTCGTTCCGAACTTAAGATAACTTCTTCTTACAGGGAAAGAAATAGTGAAAATGATAGAATGCTCCAGGTAAATTTACACAATTTCCAGTATAATTATAAGAGATACCAGGGATTTAACTATTTTTCTTCTCATAGTTTGCTGGCAAAGCATAAATTCGAAGAGATTAATCTAAGCGGTAATCTCGATTATGAGACGAGGGATTCTCTGGACATTTATAAAATTGGCGGTGGTATTGATTTCAGCAAGCAGTCTTACGGCATGAGTATAACAAGTTCTTACGGAACAGGAGACTTCAGGGAAACAAACGGAGAAGGGAAAATCTGGTTCACACCAAGAAGAGGAATAAGTGTTTCAAGTTCAGCCGAGGTAAAGAGGTCTGACCTTTATTCTCCTATCACGGTTCTTATATCTAATTATAATCTTTCTCCCCTTGAAGTATTCAGGTCAACAGGACGATATACCATTCAGTCAATTAGACGAAATCCCGGTAATGAGGATGAACCGGGACGTAGAGAAACGGGCTCTTTTAGATTCGACGGGTATCTTGTCAAATGGCTTGTTCTGTCTTATAATCCGAGTTTTAGTAGATCGAAAAGCCTCACCACAGGTACGATATTTCAAAATTCTCAGATCCATAATATTAACACAAGACTTCGTAATAAAATTTTCAGCATAGGAGCAATAAAGGAATGGAGGAAAAGCTACTCATTGAACTACGATGATGTAAAGACCCAGGATAATAAGGAAGAAAGAGAACGGCTGAATATAATGTGGGCTCCCCTGACTCCTCTTTCCGTAACCGGAGAATACTCAAATTTAGATGGGGATGGGCTTTATAGATTCCTACGACCAACATCAGAAGACTCAGTTGGTGACACCCTGATTCAATACAGAACAAGAAAAGATAGAACTTTCGGCTTAAATACCACATATTTATTTACGGGAAAAGGAAAAGCATCACTTAAGTATCAGAACAGAAGATATGAACTGCGTATCCCGGATTCTCTTCCCACAGCTACTACCGAAAATAGATTTGCAGTCAGGGGAGAAGAGAGGGTGATAGATATCGTAAATCTTTACCAGGAAATATTCTGGGCTTATAGAGAAGGGCTTGAACCTTTTATATCCAGCGCGGGAGAAATCAAATATCAGGTAATTGGATTTGAGACTGGTTTGAGTTTTATTCCGAAAGATGGGATAAAAGGCAGAATATTTTTTGGTTATGAGAATGCGTATGGAGAGGCTTCTCAGGAAAAAAAGATAAGTGGTCTTGATATCTATGTTAGTAGGGGTCCTATTTTCTTCGACGGAAACGGGAAATACGACATTTCCTCCAATCCGGATTATCGTACATTCGAAATATCTATTAACGCGGGTTTACGGGTGGAATGAAATGAAGAGACATACGAATGCCTAATTGGAAATTGCAGATTGAGAATTACAGAAGGAATAATATCCGTGTCAATCCGTGGCTGTTTATAGTTTCGGGTTTCGAGTTTGGAATTTCGGGTAAAAAAAAACAAAAATAATCGTGTTATTTGTGTGATTTGTTGTTCCTCTTAGTTTTATGTGTGGTGTGGTAATCTTGTAGTTAAAATTTGAGGGGTTGTGTTGGGTTTAGCGGAAAGCCGATAGCGGTAAGCTGATAGCTGGGGGAGATGGGGGTAGGGTGGTGATGTGGCTCTTGACAACAAAGTTATTTTGTGTATCCTAATTTTTAATGGAGGACTGATGTTAACTGTTGAAAAAATTGGTGGAGTTTCAATGTCGAAATTCCAGGATGTACTAAAAAATGTAATTATTGGTGACCGCAGGGAAGGAGATTATTACAACAGGATTTTTGTGGTATCTGCTTACGCCAATGTAACAAATTGGCTTCTGGAGCATAAGAAGACCGGAGAACCCGGTGTTTATGAAGAATTTGCGGGGCAGAGAAATTACGACGAAACTCTGGAGGCAGTACTTCGGAAACTCCTAAAAATAAATAGAGATTTTATCGATATTGGATTGGATCTTGAAGTCGCCGATAATTTTATAAAAAATCGTATCCAGGAAGCCAGAAATTATCTCCATAATATGGCTAACGTTTTAGCTTCAGGTTATCTTGACAAAGATAGTATTTTACTTGCAGCGCGCGAAGTTTTAGCTTCCATAGGAGAAGCTCAATCGGCTTTCAACTCGGTAAATATTCTTGAAAACAATAATATTAATTCTACTTTCGTCGATTTATGTGGTTTTAAAGATTCCGAATTGTTGAGCATTGACGAAAGAATACATAAAATATTAAAAGGAATAAATTTCTCTCAAACCTTAGCCATTGTTACCGGATACACGAAGGGAACGGAAGGAATTATGAGGGAATTCGATAGAGGTTATTCCGAGGTTACTTTCAGTAAGGTGGCAGTTGAGGTTGGCGCTTCCGAGGCGGTGATTCATAAGGAATTTCATCTTTCTTCCGCGGATCCTAAAGTCGTAGGAAAGGATAAAGCAATTCCGGTTGGACTTACTAATTTTAATGTAGCGGATCAGCTTGCAGATATAGGGATGGAAGCGATTCATCCGAAGGCGTCCAAACCCATCGAAATGGCAGGAATAAGTATCAGGATAAAAAATACTTTTGAGCCTGAACATGAGGGAACTCTTATTTCGAAAGATTATGTAGGCGAAAAATCAAGAGTGGAAGTAATATCCGGCAGTGATAAAGTAGTTGTTGTAGAAGTTCATGATCCTCTTATGGTTGGTGAAGTTGGAGCTGACCTTGAGATAATGAAAATTCTCAAAAAATATAAAGTTAGTTATATTTTGAAAGCAACGGATGCGAATAGCATATCGATGGTGATATGGGAGAAGGATTCAAGCGACGAATTAATAAACGAATTGAAAGAGAAATACTATAGAATTACCGTTAAGAAAGTAGCTGTTTTGTGTGTGGTCGGAACCAATATCGCAAGTCCTGGTATTCTTGAAAAAACTACGAAATTGTTGGCGGAAAATAAGGTCAATGTTGAGTGTGTTTCACAATCCTTACAGCAGGTTAATATGCAGTTTGTAATTAAAAGAGAAGATTATAATAGGGCGGTAGTTGCTTTAAATGATGCGTTTTGCGTCAAGCCGACTGGTTCGGCTTGACGGTTAGTTTTCGCATCTATGTAAACACTCGTTATTTAAAAAAGCAAAAGAGGAGAAAATAAATGTCTGAGATAAAAAATATCGGAATTATAACTAGCGGTGGAGACTGCGGTGGTTTGAATGCAGTTGTTCGAGGTGCCGCTTTTATGGCTATGGCAAACGGTGTTTCTGCCTATGTTATTCCAAATGGTTACGCGGGGTTGTATAATCTTATAGATATGGAAAAGCTAACTAAGTTGGACGAGAGGAGAGTTGATACCATAAACCCCACTCTTGCAGGTTCGGAAGCCGGGCACTCCAGAGTGAAAATAAAAAATATACAGAGTGAGGATAAATATAAAAGAATAAAAGAAGGCCTTAAAAAATTCAATATAGGTGGTCTGGTTATCTCCGGTGGCGATGATACGGGCAGTGTGGTAGTAGATTTATCGGAGCAGGGTATACCCTGTGTTCATGCGCCGAAAACAATGGATCTTGACCTCCAGACTTATTCTGTCGGAGCAGATTCCGCCATCAGCAGGGTTTCAGGTTTTGTTTCCGATCTTAAAACCACGGGGCAAAGCCACAACAGGGTGATGGTAATTGAGGTTTTCGGGCGGTATGCCGGACATACGGCATTTAGAGGAGGTGTGGGTGCTGATGCTGATTGTATTTTAATACCGGAGGTACTGGTAGATTTCGATGTTATTTACGAGCATCTAAAAAAGAATTATATGAGGAGAATAATCGATAGTGATGTAAATGCGGGTACCTATACAGTCGTTGTCGCGGAGGGGATGAAGGACACGTCCGGGGGAGAAATAGTTGATGAGAGTCTTGGAGTGGATGCTTTTGGACATAAAAAATTAGCCGGAGCCGGTAGATACGTTCGGCGCCAGTTAGAAAAAAGATTGAGAGAAGATCCGGAAATAAAAAAGTTTATGAAAGAGCAGGGAATGTTTGTCCCGGGATTGTACGAGGTGCCTGAGGTTCGCGACGTCAAACCTGAGCATCTTGTTCGTTCCGGAAAATCTTCCGCTTTCGACGTAAATTTTGGTATGGAAGCTGGTGCCGGAGCGGTGGTTCTCTTGCTTAACGGAATTAGCGGAGTTACCGTTCAGGATGTTAAGAAAGGAGAGATAAGGTATCTTCCTACAGAACAGGCGATAAAAGAGCGGAATGTAGATCTCGAGATGATCTCTTTTTATGAGAGTCTTGGTTTTTGTTTTGGCAGAAAATCTGTATTCTATAAAGCGAAGTTTAAGGAAAACAAGGGAGAAATAGAACGTCATCTTTAGGTTTAAAAGATAAAGGATGGCAGTATTTTTAGATGTTTATCCTGAGGATGAGCATCTCTTTTTTTAGGGTGGACAAAAATCTTTTTCATCTTAATATTATATAAAAAGGAGGAAGGATGTCTAAAATAATAGTTTATTCAACACCCAGCTGTCCTTATTGTAATTTGGTTAAAGATTATTTAAATCAAAAAGGAATTGAATTTGAGGAAAAGGATGTTTCTGTAAATAGAGAGGCGGCCAGAGAGATGGTTGAAAAGTCCGGACAGATGGGAGTTCCTCAGATTGTTATTAAAGATAAAGTAATAGTTGGTTTTAATAGAGATGCTATAGATGAGGAGTTAAATAAGATAGATTAGGAAGCATTAAAATCTACGGGAGGCTAAGTGGCAATTTTTGAAGCGAAGGAAATTTTTAAATTTGCTATAAGGATCGAGGAAAACGGCGAGAAATTTTATCGGTTTGCGAGTAACCTGGTGGAGCATGAAGAGACAAAAAAGATATTTAATTATCTTGCGGATGAAGAAATGAAGCATAAGGAAATTTTTACCGGTTTGCTCTCCGGGATAACTAAAGATGTGTCTTTTGATAACTATTCTGATGAGTATTTTGATTACTTGAGATATTATATTGACAATATAATCTTCACTGAAGAGCAGTTAAAAGTACAGGAAAAAGAAGTAAAAGATGTTTCTTCTGCCATTAAATTTGCTATGCAGAGAGAGCTGGATTCGATTCTTTATTATCATGAAGTCGAGAAATTTGTATCCGAGGATAAAAAAAGTTTGATAGAGAAAATAATTGCGGAAGAGAGAAAACATTACGCGAAACTCTCTGAGATGAAAAAAAACTTAACGTAGTTTGACCGACAAAAAGAATTCTTTTTCTTTTAAAATTACTATTTTGGGTTCGGGATCCTGCGTCCCGTCTTTTGAAAGATATCCGTCTTCATATTTCTTTTATCTCCCTGATTTGGAAGAAAATTGGCTCGTAGATATAGGCGAAGGAGCTCTTTTTCGCCTATCCGAAGCCCGGGAATCATATAAAGATATAGATAGGATTTTTATGAGTCATACTCATCCTGATCATATCGGGGCTCTTATCCCTTTAATTCTCGCCTTAAAATATACTCCCGGTTTTGAAAGAAGTAAACCTTTGTTCATTTATGGTCCCGAGAGTGTTCGGGATTACCTCGATATGCATCTGGATTTTGCGCCTTATCTAAAATGTGATTTTCCTCTGGAATTTATTTCTTGTCCTGCTGATAGTGAAATTAAAATTAAGAATTGTTTGTTGAAAACGGAAAAGATGGATCATTTTGAACCTACTCTTGGTTACAGGTGGAATATTGGCGGCAGGGTTGTCGCTTACGGAGCTGACGGTGGTTTATCGGATGCTTTAACCTGTCTTTCTCGTAAAGCCGATTTATTGATATTGGAAAGTTCTTATCCTATGAATAAGCCAGCCCCCGGGCATTTAACCACTTTTGAAGCGGGGAAGGTTGCCGTGGAGGCTACGGTAAGAAAATTATTACTTACGCATTTTTATCCTGAAGTTGCAGGAATGAAAGAGGAAGAAATTGAAGCAGAGGTTAGAATTTCCGGATATGAAGGAGAGATTCTTTTAGCGAAGGACTTGATGACTCTCGAAATATAGAAGCCACTAAATCTTAACCACAGATTACACGAGATTAACACAAGCTTTTTCTTGTTTTTAATAAATCCCAACACACAACACATAAATTTGCCGCGGATAAACAAAGATAGCCCAACCACCCCAAATTTTGTTGTTATTTGATAAAAAAATATAGATAAAAGTTATATGTGCCAGCATTAATCCATAGCTATTGTTGGTGGTGTTGGGATGGGTTTTAAACAAACGTAATTTAAATGGAGAAGTGGGGCTCTGTGTTCTCTGTGGTAATTTTTTTTAATTTATTTATTTAACGCATTGATGTATTGAAGTCTATCATAAAGTTCAGGATTGTCTTCTTCTTTTTTACTGAGTTTTCCTCTGAAGTCATCAATGTTTTTGTAGTTGTTTTTATCCATCCAACTTTCGATTCCTTCTAAGATTTTTTTTATGTGGTCAATGCCGTTTTTATATAATGTGGAGCAGATTTCTACAGCTTTTGCTCCGGCTAAAATTTGTTTTATGACATCTTTTCCTGAATAGATACCGGTAGTTGCAACAAAATCGCAAGTTATGCGGTCAGATAAAAGAGCAATCCATCTTAGACTGTTGCTAATTTCATTGGGAGAACTTAGAGGGTTACCTGCTATTAGCTTAAGATTTTCGATATCTATGTCAAGCTGATAGAAACGGTTAAACAAAACTAAACCTCTTGCCCCTTTTTTTGACATATCATTAAATATTTTTGCCATGGATGTGAAGTAATGTCCAATTTTAACCGCTACAGGTAAGTTGATTTCCTCCAACACTCCTTCTAAAATGTCTATATATACGCGCTCTATTTCTTCGCTGCTTCTTTCTAAGTTACTCGGGAGCAGCGAAATATTGAGTTCGAGAGCGTCCGCGCCTGATATCTCTAACTGTTTTGCATAATCAATCCACCATTTGGGAGATATACAATTGAGGCTCGCGATTATTGGAATTGAAGTTTCTTTTTTTGCTTCCGATATTAAATCAAGGTATATATCCGGACCGTTAGCCATGCTCATTCCCCGGACATATTCAAACGCCTCTGTATGACCGGTTAACCAGCTGTTGTCTATCAATTTTTTGGTTTCC